>Ga0206686_1000139_pt1 | contig 21319 bp, 23 predicted proteins | sample M250012015metaG_FD_155447 | JGI IMG/M metagenome (GOLD analysis project Ga0206686, IMG submission 155447) | Ammonia-oxidizing marine archaeal communities from Monterey Bay, California, United States - M2 500m 12015 | ecosystem: Environmental > Aquatic > Marine > Intertidal zone | place: USA... | reverse complement strand
CACCACCGGGACGGGCACCGGGGCCACCACCGGCACCGGGCACCGACTCACGCGGTCCTCCACCCATCGGTGGGCGACGGCCCACCGGCGGCGGGCCGGTACGGCGCCCCGGAGCGGGGCCGGTCGGAGCCGGCTCTCGACGGCCACCCTGGCCGGGGGGAGGCGGAATCGGCTTGCCGGACGACGACACGGGCGGGCCGGGGGGAGGCGGAATCGGCTTGCCGGACGACGACAACGGCGGAGTCGAACCGAGAGGTGGAACCGGGGTCGCATCGGGATCGACGACCCTCGCTGCAAGGTCCGGAACGGTCGGGCCGTCATCCCTGGTTGTCGGCTCGACGCCCGGTTGGGCGACCGCCGGCTCAGGCTCGGCCATCTTCCTGGGCGGAGCCGAGGAACCGGTTGACGTGATGACGCGCTTCGCGGCCACTGGCTCGGACGCCAGCTCAGGCTCAGCGACTACAGGCGTGTCCTCTCGGGCCTCTGCCGGCTCGGACGACTCGACTGGTACTACCGACTCGACGGGCTCTGCAGGCTCAACCGGAACCGGCTCGGCGACGGCAGGCTCAACTACAGCAGCCTCAGCGACGGTCGGCTCAACTACGGCAGGCTCGGCGACGACAGCATCGACAGGCTCGGGCGCTGCTTCCTCGACCTCTACAGGCTCCACGACAGCGGGCGCCTCTGGAGCCGGCTCGGCCTCTACGGCCCCGGCCTCAGCAGGCTTGGCTTTCGAGGACCTGGCAGGCTTGGCTTTCGAGGACCTGGCAGGCTTGGCTTTCGAGGACCTGGCAGGCTTGGCTTTCGAGGACCTGGCAGGCTTCTCCTCGACGACTTCCTCGGGCTGGACCTCACGCTTCAGACCCTCGCGATCGGCCTTTCTCCTGGCACGATCCGCTTGGGCCTCCACCATTCCCGACGAGTGGCTCTTCACCCCGATGCCCAGGGAGACGCAGAGGTCAAGCACCTCCGCGTTGGTCATCCCCATTTCTCGCGCCAACTCGTAGACGCGGATGTTCTTCGGCACGGTGGTTACGACGTCCTGTCTGCTGCTCGGTTACTGCTCGTGGAAATCTGTTCGTTCATAGGTCGATCCCCGGTTCGACGGGGATCCACAGCGGTCCGGTTCTGACCGAATCGCTGTCTGACGCTATCGGTTGGAGGCTTCGATCACCCGCTGCCGCCCACCGCGATGGCGACCGACCGGCAGGCTGTCAGGGCGCCAGCCAACTCCTCGGGTGAAACGGCCCGACGAAACGCCCTGGCCAGATCACCCGACCGCAGTGCGCCGATACAGAGTTCGGTCGGGTGGAGCCAGGCCCCACGCCCCGGTGCCTGCCGGTCGACAACCGGTCGGTCGGACCCAGCCGGCCAGGCCAACCTGACCAACCCGGATGCCGGGCCAGCCGTCCTGCAGGCGATACACGTCCGCTCGGGATCGGCACCCAACACGCGACCTGCCGCCTGTCGCCTCCCGCTCCGCCGCTACTCCTCTTCTCCGCCTTCGGTAGCCGCCTCGGTCCACTGACCTGCAGAGACCGCAGGGCCACCCTCGGCGGGCTGCCAGACCTGCTCGCCGGTCTCGTCGTTGACGATCCACTCGCCCTCCGCCCACTCGACGTCGGCGTAGGCGGCTTCCTGGGCGACCTGGGTCTCGCTCTTGATGTCAACGCGCCATCCGGTCATCCGCGCTGCCAGGCGGGCGTTCTGGCCCTCCTTGCCGATCGCCAGCGAGAGCTGGTAGTCGGGCACGATCACCGTGGCGGTGCCGGTCTCCTCGTCGATGAGGACCTCCTTCACCTTGGCCGGAGAGAGGCCCTTCATCACGAAGTCGGCTGAATCCTCGGAGAACGGGACGATGTCTATCTTCTCTCCCCGCAACTCGTTGACGACCATCCGCACCCGGGCGCCCCGGGCACCAACGCAGGCGCCGACCGGATCCACGTTGGGATCGTTCGACCAGACGGCGATCTTCGTGCGGTGACCTGGTTCACGGGCACATGCACGAATCTCCACCACGCCATCGGCGATCTCTGGAACCTCCAGCTCGAAGAGGCGCTTGATCAGGCCCGGGTGGGTACGGCTGACCACGATCTGCGGGCCCTTCGCCGTCTTTCGCACCTCGACGATGTAGGCCTTCATCCTGGCGTTCGCCTCAGGCCGCTCGAACGGAACCTGCTCGGCCTGGGGAAGCAGCGCCTCGACGCGCCCCAGGTCCAGAAGGGTGTACCTGGCGTCGGTCTGCTGGATCATCCCGGTGACGATGTCACCCTCCCGACCGGCGTACTCCTCGTACTTGAGGTCCCTCTCGGCCTCGCGGATCTTCTGGGTCATGACCTGGCGGGTCGTCTGGGCGGCGATCCTGCCGAAGTTCTCCGGCGTGACGTCGAACTCCTCGCCGATGGCCTCGCCCTCCTCGTCGACGTCCTGGGCCAGCACCCGGATTTCCATCGTGTCAGGGTCGATGGTCACCCACGAGAACTCGTGGGCACCGGGCGTGCGCTTGTAGGCCGACTCCATAGCGTCGGCCAGGGCGGCGAACAGCATCTCGACGGAGATCCCCCGGTCGACCGCCAGGGCCTCGAGGGCCTCCAACATCTCGGGATTCATGACCCGACCTTCCTTCCCGGGGCGTCAGCGTCGCCCCGATCCTTCCCCCTGCGCTCCGACTTGGGCTCAGGGGTCCATACGAAGACGGTGTGCGCCTTCAAGATCTCATCGTGACGGAACACACGGCTCGAGCCATCTGCGGATCGCAACTCGATGCCGTCTCCGTCAGCGGCCTCCAGGACGCCGGTCACCCTGCGGGGACCGTCGATCCCGGGCTGGGTCTTCACGGCCACCTCGCAACCGATCGCCCGCTCGAAGTGGGCCGGACGCTTCAACGTGCGTTCCAGGCCAGGGCTGGTCACCTCGAGCGTGAAGGTGCCCGGAATCGGGTCCTCGTGGTCGAGTGCCCTCGACACCTCACGGGTCACCCCGGCAATGGCATCCATGCCAACACCATCTGGATGGTCGATCACCAGGCGGAGCACTCCACCCTCGTACTCGACGTCGACCAGCTCGACGCCGATCCGTTCACAGAGGGGAGCGGCCATGGCATCGATTCGATCGGTCACTGCCATGGTGCATCCTCCTCCTGGTTTCCACGGGCCGACGTCGCCGCCGGACCCTTCTAGTCTCATGTTCCACCCCCGATACCGAAAACAAAAGGCGTGGGCAGAGCCCACGCCTCGTCGGAACACCGGCGATGTACGCGCCAGAGAGCATACCGTCGGAGTCAGTTACCCCGCCCAGGCGCCAGGCCGCTCAGGCGCCTTGGCGCCGGATGAGCTCGATTCTGGTGCCGGCGTCGTTCACGTCATCGCCCTGCTCGGCCAGAAGCCGTTGGCGGTCCCGCCCGGCCTCCCGGGCCGCCTTCTCGGTATCCACACGGGCCAGGGCCGCTTCGGCCCCCTCCGAGTGGATCAGCTCGGCCCACTCCACGAGGGCATCCACCATCTCGTCCTCGGCTACCACCGCTGCGTTCCGGCCCTTCACGAACAGGTGTCCACGCCGGTACCCCGCAGCGATTCCCAGATCGGCGTCGCGGGCCTCGCCGGGACCGTTCACCACGCAACCCATGATCGCCACCTGGAGCGGGATCTCCCGATCGGCGAAGGCGGCCATGGCATCAGCGGCGACGGCCACCACGTCGATCTCGGCCCGACCGCAACTGGGGCAGGCGATCAGGTCGACGTTCTTGCGCTCCCGAAGGCCCATGGCCTCCAGGAGTGCCCGTCCGGCCCGGGCCTCCTCGACGGGATCGGCCGTGAGCGAGTACCGGATCGTGTCGCCTATCCCCTGGGCCAGCAGGGCACCGATGCCGGCCGACGACTTGATGAGGCCGGCGGGCGGTGGCCCGGCCTCGGTCACGCCGAGGTGCAACGGGTAGTCGGTCACCTCGGAGAGCTGCCGGTACGCCTCGACCATGATCGGAACGCTGGATGCCTTCACGGAGATCTTGATCAGGTCGAAGTCCACGTCCTCGAAGAAGTGGATCTCGTCGAGGGCCGATTCGACCATCGCCTCGGGAGTGACCCGGCCGCCGTGCTTCTCGTAGAGGTCCGGATGGAGCGACCCGCCGTTGACGCCGATGCGGATCGGGACGCCCCGGTCGCGCGCCTCGCTGGCCACCGCACGGATGTGCTCCGGCTTGCGGATGTTGCCCGGGTTCAGGCGGAGGCAGTGCACGCCGGCCTCCAACGCCGCCAGGGCCATGCGGTACTGGTGGTGGATGTCGGCCACGATCGGGACCGGCGACCGGGGAACGATCCGGGCCAGCCCCTCGGCGGCCTCCAGGTCGTTGCAGGTGCATCGCACGATGTCCGCACCCGCCATGGCCAGGTCGTAGATCTGCTGGAGTGTCGCCTCGTGGTCGGCCGTCCGGGTGATGGTCATGGACTGGACCGTGATCGGCGCCCCACCGCCCACGGGCACGTCACCGACCATCAACTGCCGGGTGGATCGGCGCTCAGCCGCCGCCTGTACCTCCATGCCGGCGAGGCTACCGGTGGCCGGCCGGCCGCTACCCCCGGGGCCCTCAGCCGAAGTCGGGCAGGTCCACGATGTCGCGGTAGAGGGCCACCACGGCCACCGCTACCAGCAGCGTGACCACAGCCCAGGTGAGCGGGATCAACCTGGTCGCATCGGCCATGTGCCGACGGCCGCCCACCGAACGGATCCGCTCATAGGTGGCGATGGCAACGTGTCCACCGTCGAGGGGCAGGAGCGGAACCAGGTTGAAGACCCCTATGAACACGTTGATGAGGATCAGGAACCAGAGGTAGGTCGTCCATCCGTCGTCCAGCATGGCGCTGCCGAGGCGGGCCGCCCCGTAGATGGAGAGCAGGCGGTCCTCGTCGGCCGGGTCCACACCGGGGTCCGCCACCTGGATCGACCCGCCACCGCCAGCGGACATGCCCGGCGCCGACCCCTCCGACGATTCCTCGCCACCCGTGAGGAACGAGACCAGTCCGTCGGGCGTGAAGAAGCCGACCAGGCCGTCGACGGACATTCCTACGAGGTCCACGAAACGAGCCGACGCCTCCACCCCGGCGCCCACCGGGCCGAGTGTCTCCATGGGCCGATCGGGACCCACACCGAAGAAGCCGGCGACCGTGCCATCCACCATCAGGCGTTCCCCGACGGTCATCGTGTGCCTCGAACTCTCGCCGTCCCTCTCCAGGACCACCGCCACGTCACGACCCGGAAGCCCCCGCACGATGACCCCGAAGTCCTCGAAGCCGGGAGTCTCGATTCCCGCCACCGACACGATCCGGTCGCCGACCCGCACGTCGATGGAGGCTGCCGCCGAACCGGAGACGACCTGGCCGACCACCCAGCGGGTGGGATCGGGCCGCCCGACCGCCACGTAGACGAAGAAGAGCAGGGCCAGCGCCACGGCGAAGTGCGTCGCAGAACCCGCCAGGGCGACCGCCATCCGCCTCGGATAGGACTGCTGCCGGTACGTGCGGTGCTCCACCGCCGGATCCACCTCGTCAAGGCTGCTCATCCCCGTGATCCGGACGTATGCGCCAGCCGGAATGGCCTTCACCCCGTAGGTGGTCTCGCCCCGACGCACCGACCAGAGGCGGGGGCCGAAGCCGATGAAGAACTCGGTCACCTGCATGCCCGAGAGGCGTGCAACCACGAAGTGACCGAGCTCGTGGAGTACCAGCATCACCACGAAAGAGGAGACCACCACGAGGCCCGAGAGGCCCCCGATGAGCCCGAACGACACGACCGCCCCGATGAGGAGGACCAGTCGGATGCGGTCGTTGTCCGCCTCGGCCCGGCGACCGCCGGCTTCGAAACCAGCCACCCGCGCCCCACCCGCGTGACCGTCCGTTCCCGAACCGGCCACCTCCGTAACCACGGTCAGGTCCGGGCGGCGACTAGGGAGCGGGCCATGGCACGGGCCCTCCGGTCCACGTCGGGCACCGCCTCCACGCCGTCGGCCCTCTCGCCGGTCCACGAATCGAGGGCCTCCGCCAGGAGCTCGGAGATTTCGACCCAGGACAGCGCCCCGTCCAGGAATGCCTCGACTGCGACCTCGTTGGCAGCGCTCAACCATGCCGGAGCCGTCTCGCCCTCCCGGCCGGCAGCGAAGGCAAGGTCCAGGCATGGAAAGGTCCGCCTGTCCGGAGGCTCGAAGTCCAGGCGGCCCGCCTCGGACCAGTCGATCTCGCCATAGGGCATGTCCAGGCGGTCGGGCCACGCCAGGGCGTACCCCATGCAGAGCCGCATGTCGGGCCTCGACAACTGGGCGATCGTCGCCCCGTCCGAGAAGGTGACCATGGAGTGGACTATCGACTGCGGATGGACCACCACGTCGATCCGGTCGTAGTCGATCCCGAAGAGTTCGTGTGCCTCGATCACCTCGAGACCCTTGTTCATCAGGGTGGACGAGTCGATGGTCACCTTCGGGCCCATCGTCCAGGTGGGATGGGCCAACGCCTGCTCGACCGTCACGGTCGCCAGGTCTTCAGCCGTTCGACCGCGGAAGGGTCCGCCGGAGGCGGTCAGCACGATGCGCGAAACCCGCTCGGCCACGTCGTTGGCCCGCAGGCACTGGTGGATCGCGCAGTGCTCGCTGTCCACGGGCAGCAACTCGGCCCCCGGCGTGGACCTGACCCGTTGGACGACCGGACCCGCGGCGATTAGGGACTCCTTGTTGGCGAGGCCCAGACGCCTGCCCGCCCCGAGGGTCGCGAGCGTCACGGGCAACCCGGCGAATCCGACCACACCGTTTATCGCCACCTCGGCGATGACAGCAGCATCTGCCATCGCATCAGGTCCAGCCAGGATCTCGGTACCGGACGGCACACCGGCGGCGACGGAGGCCGCCAGGGAGGCATCGGCGATGGCGACGACCTCAGGTTGGAACCTGATCGCCTGCTGGATCAGCATGTCCACCGAGCGGGCGGCGCCGATCGCAACCACGTCGAACCCGTCAGGCTGATCGGCGACCACTTCGAGCGTCTGGGTGCCGATCGAACCAGTCGACCCGAGAACGGCCACCGTGGTAGCGGGCATGGAGCGAGCCTACCGATGGGGTCTCCCCCACCGGAATCGAGTCAGGCTGCGAAGAGGTCGAGCAGGCGGGCCGTGTAGTAGGTGGCCGGCAGGACGAACAGCAGGGCATCGAACCGGTCCATCAGGCCGCCGTGGCCGGGGAGGATGACGCCCATGTCCTTGATGCCGAGGTCCCTCTTGATCATCGACTCACACAGGTCGCCGGCCGGTGCCGCCAACGCCACCACCAGGCCCAGGACGAATGCCGAACCCAGGTCACCGGGATCCTGGCCGAACGGCGTGATCCGTCCCACCACCAGCATCGCGACGGCGAAGGAAGCGACCATTCCCCCGATCAGGCCCTCCATCGTCTTGTTGGGGCTGACCGCGGAGAGGGGACTCCGCCCGATCATGCTGCCCACCACGAAGCCGCCGACGTCGTAGCCGACCGTGCACAGCACCGCGGCCAGCAGCATCCCGATCCCGTTCGGATCGGTGAGCATCAGCCCGATGAACGACCCCAGCAGGCCCACGTAGAGGACACCGAACAGGGTCACCGAGACGTTCAGCATCGGGGCCTGGCGGTCGACGCCCGTCAGGTACCAGAACAACGTGAAGAGCACCGTCAGGGCCAGGATGAGCGGTACGGCCGCCTCGAACCTCCAGTAGGCGCCGAGGTTCAGTGCGGCCACCGCCGTGATGCCGAGCAGCGAAGCTGGCTGGTATCCGGCACGTCGGACGGCGAGGAAGAACTCGGCAGCGGCCAGCACCAGCAGCACTGTGGTCAGGGCCAGGGTGGCGCCGGCACCGATCTTGAACACCACCAGGGCCAGCGCGCCTAGTCCGACACCGCTGACGATGGCCAACGGAACGTCCCGGCCCCCGCCAGACGCACTACGGCCAGCCGGACGCTGAGGGATGGGTGGCACCGGATCGTCGGCCCTGGGAGCAGGCGCGTCATCAGCTCCGCCGAAGTCCGGCAGGGGCTCGTCTGGTGGCAGCAGCGGCGGATCGAACTCCGCGGCGCTCGCTGACCCCAACGGCCCATCGTCGAAGAACAGGGCGGCGGCCTCGGAGTGCTCGCCGACCGGCTGCTGGGACTCGTGGTCGTCGGGCACATCGTCGGACCAGCGAGGCGTGCCCTCCAGTCCGGCCCACGGGTCGTCCACGGGACCGCCTCCGGTGGCGTCGGCTACGGGCGGCTCCGTCCAGTGGGGCAGGTCGCCGGCCGTGGGTTCGGCACCGAACACCGAGCGGCCGGGCTCGACGTCATCGTCGGGGGAATCCAGGCCGAGGATCCTGATGTCCTCGAACTCGTCGCCCTGTGAGCCTCTTTCGTGCTGGTCGTTCATTCTGGAACCCCCGTCATCATCCGCCGTCGGCTCAGACCTCGAGCAGTTCGTCTTCCTTGGCCGAGCGGGCCTTGTCGATCTCCGACTCGAACCCGTGGATCAACTCGTCCAGCCGGCTACCCGCCCACTTGATGTCATCCTCGGACACCGAGCCCTCCAGATCGTCGAGATCCTTACGGGCGTGTCGTCGCAATCCACGCATACGGTTCCTGCCATCCTCGGCCATGCCGTTCACCATGCGTACCAGATCCTGCCGGCGTTCCTCGGTCAGCTCCGGAAAACTCAGGCGGATACTGCGTCCGTCGTTGCCCGGCGTCAGCCCCAGGTCGGCAACCATGATCGCCTTCTCGATGGCGGGCACGTTGCCGGGATCGTGAGGGGTGACCAGGAGCTGGCGGGCTTCGGGGATCGAAAAGCTGGCCAGTTCCTGGAGTCGCATGTCGACCCCGTAGGCCTTGACCATGATCTTCTCCACCAACGACGAGGAGGCCCGCCCGGTACGCACCGTCGAGAACTCCCGGCGCACGTGCGTGACGGCCTCGGACATCGCCGAAGATGCCTCGTCGAGGACCATCTGGATCATCTCGTCACTCACCGCGTGCTCCGTCCGTAGTCCGGCAGGGTCACGGTCGGCTCCGGGTCAGGAGACCAGCGTGCCAATCGACTCCCCTGCGAGGATTGAACGGACGTTACCCGAGGCCATGAGGTCGAACATGACGATCGGCATGTCGTTGTCCATGCAGAGGGTGATGGCGGTGGCGTCCATGGCCTTCAGGCCCTTCTGGATCACGTCCAGATAGGAGACCTGCTCGAGCCTGGTGGCATCGGGATCCAACTTGGGATCCGCTGTGTAGATCCCGTCGGTTCCGGAGTGGGTGCCCTTCAGCACTGCGCCGGCCTCGAGCTCGACAGCCCTGAGGGCTGCGGCCGTGTCCGTGGTGAAGAACGGGTTGCCGGTGCCACCGGCGAAGATGACAACCCGGCCCTTTTCCAGGTGGCGAACGGCCCGACGCCGGATGTAGGGCTCTGCGATCTGGGCCATGTGGATGGCCGACTGGACACGGGTGGGTTGCCCCAACTGCTCGAGGGTGTCCTGAAGGGCCAGGGCGTTGATCGACGTGGCGAGCATGCCCATGTAGTCGGCCTGGGCCCGGTCCATCCCTGCGCCGGCGCCGGACATCCCGCGCCAGATGTTGCCGCCGCCGACCACCACGGCTATGTCGACCTCGAACTCGGCGCGGACGTCGGCGATGTCGCTGGCGATGCGACCGACGATGTCACCGTCGATTCCGTAGCCGGCCTCTCCGGCGAAGGCCTCGCCGGAGACCTTCAGGACGACACGTCCCCAACGGGCCGGGATCCGGTCGCCGGAGGGCACCTCAGGCCCCCAGGTATGCCTGGGCAAACCTCTCGATGCTGCCGCCACTGAGGGTGTCGGCCACCGAGGTCTTGTCTCCGTGCAGTCCCTGCTCCAACAGGACCGTCTCCCGGAACCAACCCGTCAGGCGGCCCTCGACGATCTTGTCCCAGGCCTGTTCGGGCTTGCCCTCGGCCTTGGTGATATCCAGGAGGGCTGCACGCTCGGCTTCGATCAGGTCGGCGGAGACCTCGTCGCGTGTGAGGTGCGTCGGCTTTGCAAAGGCGATGTGAAGGGCTACCTGGTGGAGGGCCTCCTGATCTACCCCGGATCCCTCGACAAGCACGCCGTTGACGCCGCGGCCATCCTGGACGTGGAGGTAGGTGTCGATCACGTTGCCGTCGCCGGCCTCGATGAGGGCCACCTGACCGACCTCGATGTTCTCCTTGATGGAGAGACGCAGGTCGTCGATGGTTGACGTCCGGTCGTCAACTGCTGAGATGCCCTCGGACAGCACGGCGTTGGTCAGGTCGTCCACCAGGGCCAGGAACCCGACGGACTTGGCTGAGAAGTCCGTCTCGCACTTGAGGTGCACGAGGGCGGCCCGCCTACCGTCGGAGACGAGGCCTACGGCCCCCTCGACGTTCTCGCGGTCCGAGCGGGTGGCCGCCTTGGCCAGGCCCTTCTCCCTCAGCAGCTGGGATGCGGCCTCGGCATCGCCGTCGCACTCGACCAGCGCCCTCTTGGCATCCATCATCCCGGCGCCTGTCGCGTCGCGCAGGGCCTTCACTTCCGTTGCCGTCACGTCTGCCATGGTCAGGGCCGTCACGTCTGCCATGGTCAGGCCTGCTCGCCTTCCGCTGTGGCGTCATCGACGGCTGCAGTCTCCTCAACCGGAGCAGCCTCCTCGACGGAAGCAGCAGCGACCTCTTCGACGGGAGCGGCCTCCTCGACGGGAGCAACCTCCTCGACGGGAGCAGCCTCCGGCGCCTCCACGGTCGCGGCCACGCGGGCATCGCGCTCGGCAGCCGCCTCGGCCGCCTCGTTGCGGGCCCGGGTCTGCTCGGCGGCATTGTCCTCCGCATCCAGGGACGGACCGTCATCGTCGCCGCTACGGGAGTTGACGATGAACCGACCCTCTTCGATGGCATCGGCCACAACCCGACAGAGTAGGCGACCCGACCGGATGGCGTCGTCGTTGCCGGGGATGAGGTACTGGATCACGTCCGGGTTGCAGTCGGTGTCGACCACGGCGACGATCGGAATGCCCAACTTGTTCGCCTCGGTCACCGCGATGTGCTCCTTCACGGTGTCCAGCACGAAGATGGCGTCGGGCAGGCGCTCCATGTTCTGGATACCGCCAAGATTGCGCTCGAGCTTCTCCAGCTCGCGGCCCAGCATCAGGGCCTCCTTCTTGGGCATCGCCTCGAACTCACCGGAGTCGCGCATTCGCTGGTACTCCTGCATCTTGGAGACGCGCTTGGAGATCGTCTGGAAGTTCGTGAGCATGCCGCCCAGCCACCGCTGGTTCACGTAGGGCATGCCGCTCTTCTCAGCGTACGAGCGGATGGCGTCCTGGGCCTGGCGCTTGGTGCCGACGAACAGCACCCTGCCGCCACCGGCAACGAGGTCGCGGACGAAGGCGTAGGAGGATTCGATCCTCTCGAGGGTCTGCTGGAGGTCGATGATGTAGATACCCGACCGCTCGCCGTGGATGAATCGCCTCATCCTCGGGTCCCAGCGGCGGGTCTGGTGTCCGAAGTGGACGCCTGCCTCGAGCAACTGCTTCATGGTCACGACTGCCATGTCGTGGTCTCCCTTCCCATCGGTTCGTCTCGCCCCCATCTCGCGCCCGGAGGCGACCGTGGATGGATGGGGGTGTTCTGGTCTGGGACGGCACAGGACGTGACGAACCGGCTGCGAAGTGTACCGCTGGGACCGGGATTCCGGCCACCGACGCGCCGCGGCAACCGGATCGGCGTACCACGTCCGAATCCCGGCCTCGGCCTGATCCCCCCTGTAGCGGACCACCGCCGATCGAACGGGCTAGCTCCCGCCCATCAGCTCCTCAGCCCTGTCCAGCACCTCTCCCGGCGAGAGGAAGCACCCCGGAGACAGAGGGTGGAGCGAAACCCCCACACCCCCACAACGAAGGGGCCCTCGGGGATACTCCGGTGACTCTGGGAACGCGATTTGGGCCAATCGGGAACGCTCTAGGACACTCCGGCCCGAATGTCGCTATGAACCGGCGGGTCGGGCCGCCGCCCCGAGAACCTCGCGGGTGTATCGAACGACGGCCAGTATCTCAGCGTCCGAGTAACGGCCGCCGAAGGCGGGCATGCCCCCTCGTCCCTCGGCGACCACCACGACCTGGTCGACGGGATCCTCGAATCTCTCCACCACAGATCGCAGGGACGGACCGCGCCCTCCCGAACCGTCGGGCGCGTGGCAGGAGGAACAGGACCTGGCCCAGACCCCGCGGCCCTCCACCAGAACCGGGTCGGCCCTATCTGAATCGGCGCCGGGTACCGGCGGAGGCGATCCCGCACAGGCGGCTGCGAACATCAGGATTGCGATGGCGGGAAGGAGGTGGGGACGCATGGCCGAGGGGACGATACTGACACCATGGGACTCGATCCGCAGCGCGCCAGGACACGTCGGCCCAGTGACTTCGTCTACGTGGGCGCTGCCATAGCCGTGGCCGTGCTGCTCCTGGCCTGGGCCCTGTTCCTGTGAACCTGCCCGTGGACATTCCCATGAGGGTGCCCGTGCACATGCCGGCGGGCGCCGGGCCCGACCGGGACACCTGACGTGGAGAACCCCGAGATTCTCGGCGACCTGGAGGAGAGGTTCATCCAGCCCTACCAGGCCACGAAGGCCTACATCTGCCCGGGATGCAACCGCGACATTCCACCCGGTCTGGGCCACATCGTCATCGTGCCGGTGGACGCACCCGACCTCCGCCGCCACTGGCACCGAGGCTGCTGGACCCGCCGGCGACCCGACTGACAGCCCGCCATCTGGCGCCAACCGGCCGGCCCACATGCCCGGGAACCGCACTCCCGGAAGGGTCGTCAGAAGGCTCCCTCCAGCCGTTCGATCCGGCCGGGCAGGACCGAGACGACGTCGAAGCGGACCTCCGCGGGATTGGCTCCGGTAGACCGGATCCACGTGGCCGCCGCTGCCCGCAGCCTCGCCTGGCGTCGCCGGTCCACGGCCTCGACCGGCCATCCGAAGGTTGTGGAGGATCGGGTCTTCACCTCGCTGAAGACGACGAGGCCCCCACGTTCCAGGATCAGGTCGATCTCGCCCGCACCGCAGCGCCAATTGCGGGCCAGAACCCGGTAGCCGTCGCGGCGGTAGCGGCGTTCCGCCACCCGCTCGCCCCAGGCCCCGAGGGCCAGATGGGGCGCGCTTCCACGTTCTGCGTGATCCTGGTGTCTTGCGCGAACCGCCATGGCGGTGACGCTAGGAGGAGGGTGCGACAGCGGTCCCGGTCGACCGGGTCGCAGCCCGCGGGGTCAGAAGTCCCGCTTCTCCTTGACCTTGGCACGCTTGCCGACCCGGTCGCGGAGGTAGTACAGCTTGGCCCTGCGGACGTCGCCACGGGTTACGACCTCGATCCGTTCGAGGATCGGAGAGTGGACGGGGAAGGTCCTCTCCACGCCCACGCTGAAGCTCAGCTTGCGCACGGTGAAGGTCTCCCGGATACCGCTGCCCTGACGCTTGATCACCACGCCCTCGAACAACTGGATCCGCTTGCGGTTTCCCTCGACCACGCGCACGTGCACCCGGAGGGTGTCACCTGCTGCGAAGTCGGGTACGTCGTCGCGGAGGTTCTGGTGATCGACGAGATCGGTGGGCTGCATGGCTCGTCCTCGGGAGGCCGGGTCCGAAGTATTGGATTCGGACGGAGTTCGTGTGCCGATCTGAATGGGATCGACGGGTGTCAGTCCAGCTGGTGGACCGGCCCGCCAGCATACGGCGACACGTCGATGACGACACCGGGTAGCGGCCGGCGGGAGCCGCATCTGGTTCAGCCTCCCGGAAGGTCGAACTCCTCGAGCAGGTCCCGATCGGAATCGGACAACCCTCCGCGTTCCACGATCAGGTCCGGCCGGAGCAGAACGGTCCTAGCCAGGGCCGTGGCCCGACGCCATCGGACCACCCGGGCATGGTCACCGGATCTGAGTACCTCGGGCACCTCCATCCCACGGAAGTCGGCCGGTCGGGTGAAGTGGGGATACTCCAGGAGGCCATCGGAGAAGGACTCCTCCTCGGGCGACGCGGAGTTTCCGAGGACGCCGGGTCGCAGCCGGGCCACCGCCTCGACGATGGCGAGCGCTGCCAGCTCCCCGCCGGCCAGCACGAAGTCACCGAGTGAGATCTCGTCGTCACAGAGGCCAGTTCGTATCCGCTCGTCGACTCCCTCGTACCGACCGCAGAGCAGGGAGAACCCATCCAGGGCCGCCAGCTCAGAGGCGACCGACTGGTCGAAGCGGCGACCGGCGGGACCCATGAGGATCAGCGGCCGGGGTGGCCTGACCTCTTCGACGGCGGCGAACACCGGCTCCGGCATCAGGACCATTCCGGCCCCGCCCCCGAACGGGCTGTCATCGACCGTCCTGTGGACGTCGGAGGTGGCCAGGCGGAGGTCGTGCACCCGGAGGTCCAGGTGGCCTGCCGACGACGCCCGACCGAGGATGCTCCCAGCCGCATACCCCTCCACCAGGTCGGGGAAGAGCGTCAGTACGTCTATTCGTAGCGTCACGTGGCTTCCCCACGACCGTCGACGAACCCGTCGTCCAGCAGGCCCCTGGGGACGTCGACCTGGATGCTCACGCCCGGTTCGTGGTCGACCACGAACACCAGGGGAATCAGCCGTCCGTCGGCCAGCTCAAGCAGGTCGCTGGCCGGATTGTCCAGGAGGGCGACCACGGTGCCATGCGAGTTGCCGTGCTGGTCCACCACGGTCGCTCCGACGAGCTCGTGGAGCCAGAGGGTGTCATCATCGGGATCCACGATCGGATGCGCCGAGAGCACCACGCTGCGCCAGGCCTCGGCGCCCTCTCGGTCCGCTATCCGATCGAACCGGACCAGGAAGCGGTGCTGGTGCGGTCTGCTGGTCTGGACCGTGAGGTCACCACGGTCCGTCTGCAGGACGGAACCGGGTTCCAGGCGCTCCAGACGGGGCGTGATGAGGCTGACCACGACCTCCCCATGGAGTCCATGGGGCTTGTCGATCCGGCCCACCTCGAGGAGGACCGGACCATCGTGGTGCGGTCCACCGTCCATGGGACGGTCAGTCGACGAAGTCGACGTCGATCTCGGTCTCGTCACGGACCGCTGCGGCCCTGACGATGGTCCGGATGGCGTTAGCCACTCGACCCCGGCGGCCGATGACACGACCCATATCGCCGTCAGCGACCGTCACCGAGAAGGTGCAGCGATCGTCGCCGGAGGTCTGGATGCGGACCTCGTCCGGCTCCTCGACGATCGACCTGATCAGGTACTCGAGTACGCCCTCGGCGATCGGTGCTTCTGCGCTCATGACTGCTCCTCATCGCCCTCGGTCGCCTCGGCCTCCTCAGCAGGAGCCTCCTCAGCTACGACATCCTCAACGGGAGCCTCCTCAGCAGGAGCCTCCTCAGCTACGACATCCTCAACGGGAGCCTCCTCAGCAGGAGCCTCCTCAGCTACGACATCCTCAACGGGAGCCTCCTCAGCAGGAGCCTCCTCAGCTACGACATCCTCAACGGGAGCCTCCTCGACCTTCGTCGCTGCCGGCTGGCCCTTGAACTCGTCCCAGGCTCCGCTGATCTTCAGGAGCTTCTCCACGCGCTCGGTCGGCTGGGCGCCATTGCGCAGCCACCCGACGGCCTTCTCGTTGTCGATCTCGATCACTGATGGATCACGGCGGGGGTCGTAGAAGCCGACCGCCTCGATGATCCGCCCGTTTCGCGCCTTGCGCGAGTCGGCGGCCACCACACGGTAGGTCGGCTGCTTCTTCTTGCCCATCCGCATTAGGCGGAGCTTCACGGCCACGTCGGTACCACTCTCTTCTCGTTACGGCCCCACACGATCAGGCGGGGCGGGATCCGGGCACGGCGATGATGCACCCGTTCGGTCGGAACAGTCTGCCGTGATCCGTCCGGTTTTCCAGCACCACAGTGCAGAACGGGAGGTGACCCGCGGCTCAGCCCGCTGAAGTTCAGCCAGAGGGCCACGTTCCCGGGAGTTCCAGGCCGCCCGGGGACGGGCCCCCGTCGCCGGACAGGTCACCCAGACCGGGAAGGGAAAGACCCTTCTTCTTGTCGATCGGGGCCGGTCCGGCGGCGGTGACACGGCCACCGCGACCCTTCTTCTTCCTGTCGCGACCGGCCTTTCTCCTGCCCGGTCCGCGACCGCCCATCTGCTTCATCATCTTTCGCATCTCGCGGAACTGCTTCACCAGATTGTTGATCTCACCCACCTGGGTGCCACTTCCCGCTGCGATGCGGGCCCTTCGGGAACCGTCGATGACATCCGGATCCAACCGTTCCGCCGGGGTCATGGAGTTGATGATCCCCTCGATCCGGTCGATACGGCGTTCATCCACGGCTTCGTCGAGGTCGCGTACCTGGCTCGCCATGCCCGGAACCATTCCCATGACGCTGCTGATCGAACCCATCTTCCGGAGCGCCCGGAGCTGCTCCAGGAAGTCGTCGAGGGTGAAGGTGCCGGCGAGCATTCGTGCCGCAGCCGCTTCGGCCTCTTCTGCGGCGAAGTTCTCCTCCGCCTTCTCGATGAGCGTCTCGACGTCGCCCATCCCCAGGATCCGACCGGCAAGGCGATCCGGGTGGAACGGCTCGAAGTCATCCAGCGTCTCTCCGGTCGAAGCAAAGGCGATAGGTCGACCGACGACCTCAGTGATGCTGAGGGCTGCACCTCCCCTGGCATCGCCGTCCAACTTGGTGACGACCAGCGCATCCAGCCCCAGTCGGGCATGGAAGGCCTCCGCCGTGGCGACGGCGTCCTGTCCGGTCATTGCGTCGACGACCAGGAAGGTGTGGTGTGGTTGCAGGGTGCCGGAGATCTCCGCCACCTCCGCCATGAGGTCCTCGTCGATCGCCAGTCGGCCCGCCGTGTCACAGATCACCACGTCACGGCCGAGCCTCCCCGCCTCGGCCAGACCGGAGCGCGCCACGGACACGGGGTCGGTCGACTCGCTGAATACAGGCACGTTGATCCGGTCGCCGAGCGTCCGAAGCTGTTCGACAGCAGCGGGACGTACGAGGTCGGCACCGATGAGCATCGGGTTACGACCCTGCGCCTTGTACCAGCGGGCCAGCTTCGCTGCGGTCGTCGTCTTGCCGGATCCCTGCAGGCCGGCCAGGAGGACGACAGTCGGCGGCCTGGGGGCGTAAGCCGGCCTGAAGGTCTCGCCACCCAGCACCCGGGTGAGCTCCTCGAGGACGATCTTGACCACGATCTGGCCGGGATTCAGTGCCCCGGAGACCTCGGCGCCAACTGCCCGGTCCCTGATCCGGTCCAGCAGGGTCCCGACCACGTCCAGGTGGACGTCCGCCTCGAGGAGCGCCACCCGGATCTCGGACAGGAATTCCTCCACGTCCTCGGGTCCGAGACGGCCCCTACCACGGACCTTCCGGAGGATTCCCTCGAATCGACTGCTGAGCCCCTCGAACATCGCTTCTTTCCTCCAGACCGCTGCTTCAGGCCGGAACGTCTACAGAGAAGAGCGCGTCCACGAAGTCCGCCGGATCGAACCCCACCAGGTCCTCGGGGCCCTCGCCCACGCCCACCAGCTTCACTGGAATGCCCAGGACGTCCTGGACGGCGACCACGATGCCACCGCGCGCCGAACCATCCAACTTGGTCAGCACGATGCCGGTCACGTCGGCGGCCGCAGCGAACTCCCGGGCCTGCAGGAGGCCGTTCTGACCCGTGGTGGCATCAATCACGAGCAGGGTCTCGGTGACCGTGCCGGCACCCTTGCCGGCGACGCGTCGCACCTTTGCCAACTCGTCCATGAGGTTGCCCCGGGTGTGGACCCGACCGGCGGTGTCGGCCAGCACCAGATCCGCTCCGCGTGCAGCGGCGTGCTCCACCGCATCGAATACCACCGAACCGGGATCCGCGCCCTCGGCGCCGCGGACCATCGTCGCTCCGGACCGCTCGGCCCAGACCGCCAACTGGTCCGCCGCCGCAGCACGGAACGTGTCGCCGGCGGCGAACACGACGCTTCGACCCGCACCGGCCTCCCGCCATCCCAACTTGCCGATGGTGGTCGTCTTGCCCACCCCGTTCACACCCACGAACAGCCATATCGACGGCTGGCCACCGACCGCCAGCGAACGATCCGCTCCGCCCAACCGGTCGAGGATCTCCTCCTTCAGGAGACCGAGGACACCATCCACGTCGTCCACGCCTTCGGTGCCGACACGATGGCGTACCCCGCCGATAAGGGCCTCGGTCGTGGACGGCCCGACGTCGGCAAGGAGCAGTGCGTTGGTGAGACCCTCCCAGGTCCGGTCGTCCACCACCCCGGCCACCCGGACCGAAGCCAGGTGCGTGGACCAGGCGTCGCGTGCGCGACCGAGGCGAGAACGGAGACCCATGGGGGCCGCAGCCTACCGGTGGGGTCCAGCAGGGTCCCCGAGGTGCCAAACCCGCCGGCTACTCGTCAAAATGGTCGTCCAGCGCTCCGAGGTCGACCGTTGCCACGCCGATCACGCCGTCACGCTCGTACTCCAGGTCGACCTTCTCGCCGGGCAGTCTGACCTGGATGTCGGCACGCAGCGCTGACATGTCCCGGATGGCCCGCCCGTCGGACCGGAAGATCCTGTCCCCGGGAAGCAGGCCGGCAGCGGCTGCCGGCGACCCCTCCACCACCTCCACGACCACCGCACCGATACGACCATCGGTAGGCGTCTCCCCACGGATTCCAAGCCAGGCCGTTCCCACGGGTTCACCGAGGATCAGGCGGCGGGCGACGAGGACGATCGTGTCGCTGGGAATGGCGAACCCGACGCCGATGTTGCCGGCCGCTCCGAAGCCCGTGCTCTGGATAGCCGTGTTCATGCCGATCACCCGACCGTCGCGATCGGCCAGCGGCCCACCCGAGTTCCCGGGGTTGATAGGCGCATCCGTCTGGATCATGGCCACGCCGGCGCACTCGGCGCCGATGCCGGACTGGCAACCGTAGGAGTCGATGACCCGACCCAGGGCACTCACTATCCCGGCCGTGACCGTGCGCTCCAGGTCGAAGGGACTCCCGAGAGCCACCGCCAGCTGCCCCACCTCGAGATCATGGCCAAAGGCGAACACCGCCGGCACCAGGCTGTCCTGGTCATCCACGAGCTGCAGGACGGCGACGTCCCGGCGAACGTCCACGCCGACCACCTCGGCGACGATCTCCCGACCGTTGGGGAGCGTCACCACCACCTCCACGGCGTCATCGACCACGTGGGCGTTGGTCACTATCCGGCCCTCGGAGTCAAAGACGATGCCTGACCCATGGCCCTGGTCGGGCACGCTCACCAGCACCACCGAGTCGGCCAGCGCAACGGCCACGGCAACCACCGGTTCATCACCAGACTCGTCGACCGGAGCCTCGGCGAACAGTCGGGCCACCAGGGACTCCACCTCGGCAGCGTCCAACCCGGCGGATTCGTCCAGGAGCCGCTCGACCATCACCTCCACCTCGGAGGCCGAGAGACCGGCAGCCTCGTCCAGGACCGATGCGGCTATGGACGACACGTCGTCGGCGGATAGCCCCGGTGCGGCCGAAAGGCGGTCCGTCAGGATGGCCTCCACGTCGGATTCCGAGAGGCCCGATGTGGCAGAAAGGCGGCCAGCCACGATCGCCTCGACGTCCGATACCGAAACCGCCTCGAGTTCGGAGATGACACCCCGAACGAGCGAGACGATCTCGGCCTCCGAGAGGCCTTCCGTGCTAAGCAACGCCTGGATGGCCTCCCGGGTGGACTCGTCCACACCCGTGCCGTCACTTGCGACCACGCTCCCGATCACCGCCGCCAGCGTCTCTGATGACACGCCGGTAGCCGCCTCGCCTCCGTCTCCCCTCATCACCCAGCCTGCGACGGCTCCAGCCACGAGGGCGGCGACCAGGACGGCCGCTGCGAACAGGCCCGCCAGTAGGCGGCCGCCGATCCGGACGGGTGGTTGGATCGGTGGGACCGGCGCCGGCAGGAGGCCCGGAAAGGCCGGGGGGTCCGGCGGACGCCCGCCGACCTCGATGCTCCGCCGGTCGACGGTGCGTTCATGCCTTACGGAATCGTCGTTCATTGCTCTGAAAATAGGCCGCCGAACGCCCAATCCCGACGCTTACGTCGACTCATGCGTCCACGTAGCGGGGAAGCCAGACCGTGAACGTCGCCCCGTCGCCGACCGTCGAGCGGACGGTGGCGCGTCCTCCGTGACCCTCTGCGATCTGCCTCACGATGGCCAGCCCCAACCCGGAATGGCCGACCTCCCCGGCCGAAGCCCGCTCGCCGCGCCAGAACCGTTGGAATACGCGGTCCAGGTGCTCGACCGGTAGGCCGGGCCCGTCGTCGACCACCGAGGCCCAGACCATCTCGTCGTCCCGACCCGTCGTCACCGTGACCCGGCCGTCGGCATCAGATACCCGGATGGCGTTGCTGAGAAGGTTGGCCACGGCCCGCCGCAGGGCGGCAGCATCGCCAAGCACGTCGAGGCCGGTCGACCGGTCGTGGTCCAACCCCACTCCCTGGCGCGATGCCGCTGCGACGAAGTCCTCGACCGTCTCGGCCACCACGGTTCCGAGGTCGATCGGCTCGCGGCTGCTGTCCCTCCGCTCGTGGTGCGCGTAGAGGAGCAGGTCGTCAACCAGCACCGACATCCTCCTGGCGGCCCGTACGGCCACGACACCGGCCGCCCGGAAGTCCTCGGGTCCCGCGTCCGGATCGGCCATGACCACGTCGAGGTTGGTGCGCAGCACGGCGAGCGGGTTCCGGAGCTCGTGGGAAGCCTCCTGGACGAAGCGTCGCTGCCCTTCGAAGGACTCGTCCAACCGGCCCAGCATCTCGTCGAACGTGTCTGCCAGGTCCCGGAGCTCGTCGGACGGCCCCCCGAGGTCGATACGGCGGGAGAGGTCGGTTGCGGTGATCTCACGGGCCACCGCGGATATTCGACCGATCGGTCGCAGGACGAGGCCGGCCACGTACCAACCGACGGCGATGCTGCCGAGGAACAGGCCGCCCAGAGCGGTGAAGGAATAGGCCCGCAGGCGTTCGAGGGCCCTCCGGTTCACCTCCGACTCGAAGATGACCAGCCACGGCCTCTCCTCACGGTCGTCCGGCGCCATCGACATGCCATCTGTCGCATCGGTCGCGACCATCTGCTCGAAGCGGGCCATCCTGGACATGGGCTCGTCGGACAACGCCCTGGAGAGGCCCAGGTAGATGCCACCCACCATCACCGCGGCAAGGGCGAACAGCACGATCGAATAGAGCAGGGCGAGGCGCGTACGGAGGCTGCCGAACCGGTCGGGCAAGCGCGCCGCCAGGCCCCC
>Ga0206686_1000137_pt1 | contig 21486 bp, 20 predicted proteins | sample M250012015metaG_FD_155447 | JGI IMG/M metagenome (GOLD analysis project Ga0206686, IMG submission 155447) | Ammonia-oxidizing marine archaeal communities from Monterey Bay, California, United States - M2 500m 12015 | ecosystem: Environmental > Aquatic > Marine > Intertidal zone | place: USA... | reverse complement strand
CCTCCACGTCCGTCCGGAGGAGGTCCAGGCGCAACCTCTCGGCAGCGTCCCGCTCCGCCTTCTCAAGGGTGACCAGGTTGGAAGCCTCCGCCGGCGTGACGTCGATCTCGTACGCCTGCGCATCGGTGATGATCCCGAGCGACACAAGGTCCGCCTCCACATCCGTCCGGAGGAGGCGCTCCCTGTCCAGTTCGTCGAGCTCGACCAGCCCGTCACTGACATCACCGACCAGCTCGTCGACCCGGAGCAGCAGGTCGTCGATGACTTTTTGGGCGTCGTAGACGATGAGGGTCTGCGGGGCAACGCCTCGCAGCGAGTCGAAGCCGCCGCCGATCGACACCTTCAGGTCCTCGTACGGCTCGCGGTCCTCGTCCAGCAGCGTGGCGATCTCCAGCGTCGCCGAGAGTCGTCCCGCCGGCAGCACGATCGAGTCGCCCGGATCCACGAAGTCGTCATCCACGGTGACGTCACCCGAGATCGTGATCGGAATCTCCAGGTCGGCGGTCGGGGCCACGTCGGCGGCGACGGTGACGACGACAGGGCGACCCTCCTCGACGACGACGGCCACGGTGCTCAACGAGATGGTCGGCACCGGCGCGTTGGCTGCCGACACAGCGTCCACCACGAGGATCGCCGTCGACATGACCGCTGCCACCTGGCCTCCCTGGAGCCCGATGGACCCACCTGCCGCCGGGCCGATCCGCACCGATACGGCGTTGACGGGGCCGACCGTGTAGCCGGCCGGATTGCCCTGGAGCGAAACGGTCACCACCTCGTTCACCTCGGCGGTGGTCCCGGCGTAGCCGTGGTCGGCCTGCCAGGCAGCCAGCCCCGACCTCGTCTCCTCGGTGTAGAGCCCGTCCACGTCGCCCACGTCGTATCCGGCGCCATCCAGGATCGCCTCCAGCTGGAGGACGTCATGTCCGTCCGAACCGACGTCCAGCTGCCTGTAGAAGGCGAAGTCACCGGCGACAGCGACCGTCTGACGCCCATCGATGGTGAAGAGCGCGTCACCCTCGGCCACTACCTGGCCGGCCTCCACGCCGATGTCGCTGATCCGGCCATCTGTCGAGGAGTTGATGGACTGCAGCTCGTCGCGACGCAGCTCGCCCCGGATGGTGATCTCGTCGGTCAGGGTCCGGATGGTCACGGTCTCGGCGATGGCCCTGTCCACTCCCGGTGCGGTGGATCCGGCTCCTCCGGACCCGGGTAGCACGGTGGCGAGCACGGCCGCCAGCCCACCGAGGAGTAGGAGGGTGATGATGGTCTTCTTCATGGTCGGAATCTCCGGATCGGAAGGTCGGTTGCCGGGCGGACTGTGCAGCCAGTGGCTATTCGTCGTCGCGCAGGTTCAGTTCGCTTATGCAGGATCGGATGTCGTCCAGGTCCAGGTCGCCATCGGGCCCGCTGAAGTCCTCGCCGGGACCGAGCGAACCATCGGCATCGGGCATCGGATCGCTGACAGTCCAACCCTTGGAGCGGAGGCACCCGGTCAGGGCTATGAACTGTTCGTTGTCCTCCCTGATCGTCTCGGGGGAACGTCCGGCGCGGGATGTCTGGAACTCCTGCATGGCGGTGACGATTCCGGACCTTGCGGCGCAGAGCGTCAGCGCCTGGATGTAGGCGGGCTGGTTCACCGGGTCTCCCTCGCCGAGCGTCGCGTCGGGCCGACCGATGAACTCGACGCCCTCCTCGTCGAGGCAGCCGTTGAACTCCTCGAGGGCATCCATCATCTGGATTCCCGGTGGGATCTTCTCCTCGGCCAACGGGATCGTCTCCTTGACGGGCTCCGCTGTCGTGGTAGTGGTCGATGTCGTGCTGGTGGTACTCGTGGCCTCGCCAGCCTCGTCGCCTCCATCCACGCTGGTCTCCGAGGCCGTCCGCATGGTGGTCTCCGCTGCGGCCGTCGTGGTGGTGGGCGCGGCCGTCGTGGTCGACGTGGTGGTCGTGGACGTGGTGCTGACCACGATCTCGGTCGGGGCGTCCGCTGCCAGGAGCGTCACCTTCTGTGTCGCCTCCGATGCTGCGCCACCGCAGGCCGTGGCCACCGCCAGCATTCCGACCAGCGTCGCCCGTAGTACTCCGTTCATCATTCCTCCCCATCCCGTTCAAGGCCGATCTCGCTGACGCACTCCCTGATCTCAGCCGTGTCGATGTCACCATCGGCGCTTGAGAAACGATCACCCGGGCTGAGCAGTCCATTCTCGTCGGGACGGAGCTCGCCGATGTCCCATCCCTTGGTACGCAGGCAGTCGGCCAGGTCGATGAAGTCCTCGTTCTCCTGGCGCACCTCGTCGGGCGCCAGGTCCGTTCGGGAGGTCTGGAAGTCCTGGTAGGCATTGGAAATGCCCGTCCGGCTGTTGCATAGCTGGAGGGCCTCCAGGTAGCCGGGCTGGTTGACCGGGTCGTTCGCCCCCAGGTCGGCGTTGGGGAATCCGATCCACGAGTAGCCCTCGGCCGCCAGGCATGAGTTGAAGTCGTCGAGTGCCCCCATGAGCTTCAGGCCGGGGTTTATGTCCACTTCCGCCAGCGGAATGGTGTCCTTCACCGGAGCGACGCTGGTGGTGGTGGTGCTCGATGTCGTGGTCGTCGCCGTTTCGTCGGTCGACGCCGGTTCATCGGCGGCCTCCTGCGTCTCGCTCACGTCCGCCCCGCCCTCATCAGCACGGATCTCGTCGGCCCCGTCGCCGGCGGCCGTCCCCACCGTCGTCTCCGATGCAGTCGTCTCCGCCGTCGGGACCACCTTCGTCGAGGTTGGTGCATGGGAGGTCGCAGGATTCGAGGAGGTCGACGCGGCGGGCTCGCCGAATCCTGCCGGCACCACTATCCGGACGGCCTGGTCGGCGGAGAGCACCACGACCGTCCTGACCCCCTGGGAGGTCGTGGCGGCGGAGGAACAGGCGGTCAGGGCCGCGACGAGGCACACGGCCATCAATGACAGGCGATTCATCGCCGATGACGCTAACCGCGAGCCCATCTGCATCATGTGTCGGATGGGTTAGGAGTCGATGATGTCGCCCACCACACTCCCCCCGGCTCCCAACTCCTAGCCTTGGGTCGTGGCCGACTTCTTCCAGAACGGCGTGATAGCCACCCTCCACGACCTCGGACGACGATCCACCGAGGACCTGGAACGGGAACTCAAGGCATGGAGCAGCGAGACGCCCATGTCCCTGGTCGTCCCGTGCCTGGTGGCCGACCTTGACGCCCCCTCCCTGGAGAGGATCGTCCGGGAGTTGGCGGCCGTCCCGTACCTGGACGAGATCGTCGTGGGGCTGGACCGTGCCGATGCGGCCGACTTCGACCGGGCACGGTCCATCTTCTCCCGCCTGCCGCAGCGCCACCGGATCCTCTGGAACGACGGACCCCGGCTGCAGGCGATCCGTGGCGAGCTGGACGCCCACGACCTCTCGACGGGCCTACCGGGCAAGGGGCGCAACGTCTGGTTCTGCCTCGGCTACTTCCTGGCAGCCGGAAGGGGGAGCCTCGTCGCCCTCCACGATGCCGACATACGCGACTACGACAGATCCCTCCCTGCCCGCCTGCTCTATCCGCTGGCCCACCCGACCACGAGGTTCAGCTTCGCAAAGGGCTACTACCACCGGGCATCGCACGGAGCACTCGACGGCGACCGCCTCTACGGACGGGTCACCCGGCTGTTCGTGACGCCTCTGATACGCGCCATGGCGATCACCTTCGGTGGACGGGGCTACCTGGAGTACCTGGACAGCTTCCGCTACCCGTTGGCCGGGGAGTGCGCCATGACACTCGAGGTGGCCGGGTCCCTGCGCGTGCCATCCGACTGGGGCTTCGAGATCGGCGTCCTTGCAGAAGTGCACCGGCACCTCCCTACGACACGGATCTGCCAGGTGGACGTGGCCAACGCCTACGACCACAAGCACAGGGAGCTCTCCGCCGAGGACCCCGACAGCGGCCTCCACCGGATGAGTGCCGACATCGCCACGGCCATCTACCGGAGGCTGGCCATCTCCGGCGTGGTCCTCTCGGCGGAGGGGTTCCGGTCGCTGGAGGCCGCCTACGACCGCACGGCGCTGGACCTGATCGACCGCTACCAGGCGGACGCGACGTTCAACGGCCTGGACTACGACCGGCACGGCGAAGAGGCCGCCATCCAGGTGTTCGCCGGGGCCATCGTGCGCGCCGGCGACGAGTTCCTGGAGGATCCGCTGGAGTCGACCTTCATTCCAAGCTGGTCACGTGTCAGGTCCGAGATCCCCGACCTGGCCGAGCGCCTGGTCGCCGCCGTGGAGGCCGATGCCGCCTCCTAGGATCCCGGGTCCCACTTCTGTGACCGGGTCCATCGGAGCGGTGGAGGTGATGAGAATCGAACTCACGACCTCTACGTTGCGAACGTAGCGCTCTAGCCAACTGAGCTACACCCCCGCGACCGCCGATGAGCGTAGCGGGATGCCCGCTGGGAGGGACCGGCGGTGCGGCCCCGGTCGGGGCCGTCAGATCAGTTGGCCCTGCGGCTCAGCACGGCCTCGTCGCGCATCGCGATGGAAGCGCCCAACCCACCCAGCATGGAGCCGCTTGACCGGAACGGGATGACCATGGCCTCCCGTTCCACCTCCAGCTGGTGGCGCTGGGTCACCAGCACCGCGTAGCCGACGAGAACCAGGTCGACGAGGAAGTGGGCGACCCAGACAGGTCCGCCCACGGCGACGCCTGCCAGGAACGTGAATGCGGCGATCCCGCTCAGGGCCATGAGGAGGTCGCGGCGACGGCGTCGGGCCGATCCGACATCGTCGGGCACGGCTGCGGCGGCGGCGCCGGCCGACCAGAGGCGGGTCGGGTTGAACCTCACGGATCCACGTCCCGCGGCCACGAGGGTCAGCACCGGGCGTGAAAGGGCATTGCGGTGACGAACGATCGGTGGCAGCAGGACCGCCATCCACAGCACTCCCAGTCCCAGCAGGATCAGCACCGGGTTCTCCCTCTCCGCAGACCGTGACGCACGAGGGCACCGTAGTTGTTGATCATTGCGGAATGGTGGATTTCCACGCGCGCAGAGCGCGAATCTTCGCGCGCACCGCGCGAGAGGAATCAATCCCCCCGACGCCACTCCCCCGACCGTCCACCTGACTTCTCCTGGAGTCCCAGGGACTCCACCTGCATCGAACGATCCATCGCCTTGCACATGTCGTAGACGGTGAGAGCGGCCACGGAACAGGCCGTGAGCGCCTCCATCTCCACCCCGGTCCTCTCAACGGTCTCGGTGACCGCCTCGATGTCGACCCATGAGGGGCCGACCACGAGGTCCACCCGAACCGAACTGAGCATCAGGGCGTGACAGAGCGGGATCAGTTCCGAGGTCCGCTTCGCAGCCTGGATGCCCGCGATGCGCGCAACGGCCAGGACGTCTCCCTTGGCCACCGTCCCGCCAGCCAGTGCCTCGGCGGTCGAGGCCTGCATGGTCACCCTGGCCCGGGCCACCGCCCTGCGCCTCGTCGCATCCTTGTCGCCGACATCGACCATCCTCGCCCGACCCTCGGCATCAAGGTGGGTGAATCCCCGGTCAGCCACGCTACTCAACCGCCGATCTGGGACATGAAGCGGTCGGGCCGGATGAAGTCCACGCTGGAGATCCCGTGGCCCGCCCACTTGGCGGTCACAGCGCCCTCCAGCAGGTCGCTCACGTCGTCGTCGGATGCACCCGAACGGAGCAGCGCCCGGAGGTCGAACTCCTCCAATGCGAACAGGCAGTTCCGGAACTGGCCATCGGCGGTGAGGCGGATCCTGTCGCACGTGTCGCAGAAACTACGGGTCACGCTGGCAACCACGCCGAAGCAACCTGCACCATCCAGGTACCGGTAGCGGGTTGCCGGTGCCGACGTGCGATCCACCGGCTCCAGGGGGAAGGCCTCCCCGATCCGGGCCACGATCTCATCGCAACCGACCACCGCCCCGTCGGACCAGGTCCGGTCGGCGTCAAGAGGCATGAACTCGATGAACCTGACCTCCACACCGCGATCGCGGCCGAAACGGGCGAGGTCCACGATCTCGTCGTCGTTGACCCCGCGAATCACGACCACGTTCACCTTGACCGGGTCCAACCCTGCCTCGAGCGCCGCGTCGATCCCGTCCAGTACCCGTCCCAGGTCGTCACGCAACGTGAGCTCGGCGAAGCGGTCGGCACGCAGCGAATCGAGCGAGATGTTGATCCTCTTCAGGCCGGCCGCCGCCAGGTCCCCGGCCGACGACCGCAGCGTCACCCCGTTCGTCGTCATCGTCAGGTCCACCGGAAGGTCCGCCAGCATCCCGACCAGCGTGGACAGGTTGGCCCGGACCGTCGGCTCACCGCCCGTGAGTCGGATGCTGTCCACGCCATGGCGCTCCACCATCAGGCGGGCGACCCGTTCGATCTCCTCGAAGGTGAGGAGTTCCTCCCTCGGGAGCCACACCAGGCCCTCGGCCGGCATGCAGTACGTGCAGCGGAAGTTGCAACGGTCGGTCACCGAGATACGCAGGTCGCGATGCACGCGCCCAAAGGTGTCGATCAACTGTCGGGCCACGTAGCCAAGCGTAGGGCGCCGGTGGGCGGGTCGGCAGGGCCAGGCGTCGCCACGCTGCTCAACCCAGCAGGATGACCTCCACCAGGTCGCCGTCGGCCACCCCGTCGCCATCGGGAAGGACCGCCAGCCCCGTGGCGGTCGCCATCGCCGCCAACTGGTGGGAACCCTGGCCCCCGGCGGACGCCGCCAGGTACCCGCCGTCCCGATACTCCACCACGACCCGCCCGAAATGGACCTTTCCATCGGCATGGCGCCGGAACCCACCGACCATCCGGGCCCGGACCCGCCGTCGCTCGAGGTCCACGTGACCCGACATGGCACGCAGCGCGGGACGGGCGAACAACTCGAACGACACCATGGACGAGACCGGGTTGCCGGGCAGGCCGAACACCGGCACCCCCCCGACCAGGCCGAAGGCCAGGGGCTTGGCCGGCCTGATCGCCACCTGCATCCAGCGCATGTCGCCGATCCGGTCCAGCACGGCCTTCACGTAGTCGAAGTCGCCCATCGAGACGCCCCCGGAGGTGAGCACGGCATCACATCCGGCCACGCCGCCGAGGAGTGCCGCTGCTATCGCCTCCTCGTCATCGGCCACCAGGCCCAGGTCGACGGGCACGACGCCCATCTCGTCCAGGAGGGCCAGAAGCGCCGGGCGGTTGGAATCCCTGATCTGTCCGACCCTCAGGGGCGCCGAACCATCCACCAACTCGTCTCCGGTGGACAGGACCCCGACCCGTAGGCGCCGGAAGGCCACCACGCTCCCGCAGCCGATGCTCGCCAGCACGCCCAGGTGTCCCGGCCCCAGAGCGGTTCCCGACGCGAACACCTCCTCACCGGGCATCAGGTCCTCGCCGGCAGATCGAACGTGATTGCCGACGCCCACCTCGACGGCGACGGTCACCACCGCACCATCGTCGGACACCACGGTCTTCTCGACCATCACCACCGCATCGGCACCGGGCGGCATGGGCGCCCCGGTCATGATCCGAACGGCCTCGCCCGGACCGACGTCGACGTCCGGAATGGCACCGGCGGCCAGCGTCCCCACGATCCGCAAGTCCACCGGAGGACCGACCGTGTCAGCCGCCTGTAGGGCGAAACCGTCCATGGCCGAGTTGGCGAAGGGGGGAACGGCTCCGGTGGCGACCACGGGTTCCGCCGTCACGAGGCCGCGGGCTTCAGCCAACGGCACCTCGGCGACGACCGGTCCGGGGCACCGGTCCAGCACGTGGGCCCGGGCTTCGGCGAGGGAGATCACCGACCGAGGATACTCAGCACCTCCACGACCCTTCCTCGCCGGCAAGCAGGCGCCTGATATTGGCCACGTGGCGAACCAGTACGACGGCGCTGATGGCCGCAGCCACGAGGACCTCCCGGGTGGGGTTGCCAGCCGCGGCGACAGCCACGGGAAGGGCGACCGCTATGGCGATGGATCCCATCGAGGCCTTGCCGGTGACACGGGCCACCAGGGCGTAGAGCGCGACCACACCAACGGCCAGCACCGGGAACAGGACGATCGAGCCTCCCCCACCGGTGGCCACGCCCTTACCTCCCCGGAAGCGACGGGTGACCGGAAGCACGTGGCCCACCGTCGCCGCCGCCCAGCAGGCGAGGGCCAACGGCCGACCGGCGACCGCCATGCCGAAGAGGACGGCCACCACACCCTTGCCCACGTCCAGACCGAAGACGACCAGGCCCGCCCGACGTCCGGCGGTCCTGTAGACGTTGGTGGCGCCCGGGTTGCCCGATCCGGCCGACGTCGGATCCACGCCGGACCGGCCAGCCACCACCTGGGCAGATGGCAACGTTCCGAGCACATAGGCGATGGCCACGACCAGATAGTCCACGGAACCAGCATCACCGACGGCGGGCCGCCCAACGCGGACCTCCGGTAGGATGCGACGTCGACCGGACATGGGACTACCGCTCCACGACCCCCGGCGACTCCACCACCATGCCTACCTACCAGTACCGCTGCCGGTCATGCCGGGAAGAGTTCGAGGTACGTCAGTCCTTCACGGATGACGCCCTCACCGACTGCCCGGATTCCGACTGCAGCGGAGCCGTCAACAAGGTGTTCAGCAGCGTCGGCATCTCCTTCAAGGGCGACGGCTTCTACAAGAACGACCACGGTTCGGCGGCCAAGGGACGCAAGGCCGACACCGGCTCGACGGTGGAGTCCGATTCGGGCTCCACCGCCACGGACTCCACGAAGGGCTCCGGATCCGATTCCTCGGACAGCTCCAAGGTTTCGAGTTCGTCCAGCGACTCCAGCGGTCCATCCAGCGGTTCAGGCGATTCGTCCAGCGGTTCGAGCGGCTCCGGAGACAAGGCCACCGCCTCAGCAGCCTGATCCCGGCCAACGCCGGGACCGGTCCCCACTTCCCCCCCCACGACGAACTCCCCGCCGTCAACGCGAGGAGACCCGGGAGGAACCGTGTCCTACCTGCTGGCCAGGCTCCGACTCTGGGCGGCACACCACCGGGTCATCTGGTGGACGGGGGCCGCCACCCTCGCCGTGCTGACCGGCATCACGGTGCGGGCCGCCACCGACGTGGCGCCCTGCGCGACTGTCGCCGAGGCCGACCCCGGCGGCCCAACCGGTGACGAACGGGGCGTGGCCATCGGGCGCGGCAACGACCCCCTGGCGGTCCAGGTCGGCGACAGGCTGGACCTCTGGTCGGTCGACGACATCGCCGCCAGGGGGCGCCTCGTGGTGTCCGGCGCCAGGGTCCTGGACCACGACGACCGGACGGTCACCGTGGCGATCCCCGCAGATCGGGTGGGTGAGGTGGCCTCAGCCCTGGGCAGGGGCGACCTCCTCACCGCACTGGTGCCCTGACGGCCGGAGCGGGCGCCCGACCCGCCCCTCAGCGAAGCGAGGAGGCCAGCAACACGAGGACGCCGAGGCCGACTACCACCCGGTAGCCGGCGAAGGCAGCCAACCCCATCCGGGCCACCAGGCGCAGCATGAGGTGGACCGCCAGGCCGCCGCTCACGGCAGCGGCAGCCATTCCAACCAGGAGTGGAGCCCACCAGCCTGATGGGACCGACAGGTCGATCGCTGAGAGCAGCCCTGCGCCGGCGATGACGGGAAGGCTCATGAGGAACACGAGCCGCGCCGCCGACTCCCGTTCCAGCCGCATTCCACGAGCCACCGACAGGGTCACCCCCGAGCGTGACACCCCCGGCTGGAAGGCCAGCCCCTGGGCGATGCCGAGGGTGACGGCCTCACCGAACGAGAGGTCCTCGAACCCCCGCTCGCCCGGTCGCCGATCGGCGACCCACATCACGATGCCGAAGGCGACGAGGCACACCGCCACCAGCCATGTGCGATCCCCCAGGTCCCCTGTGGCCGACACCACCACCAGGCCCAGGAGTCCGGTCGGCACGGCGGTGGTGGCAAGCAGCAGGGCGGTCCGGGCGTCGCCTACCAGCGGCCCCCTCCTCACGAGCCAACCCGTCCCGGCCGAGAGGTACCTGGCCACGTCTGCCCGCAGGTAGAAGACGGCACCCAGAAGGGTTCCCAGGTGCAGCGCCACGTCGAAGGCACCCGCCAGCGAAGCATCGCCGCCGAAGTCGTCCCATCCGAACAGCCAGGGCACGAGGGCCAGGTGTCCGCTGGAGGAGACCGGCAGGAACTCGGTGAGGCCCTGGACAAGGCCCAGCAGGATTGCGTGGAGGATCGGCACGGCCCGACTACGACAGTCCCTATACCCCGGAGACCGTCAGCTCGGCGATGACGAGGGTGACCCCCGCTGCCCGCATCGGCAGCCACTGGAGGTCATCGCCGATGGCCGTCACGTCGGTCAGCATCTTCTGGATGGTGGACGCGATGGTGAACTCGCGAACCGGTTCGGCCAGCTCCCCGTCACGGATCCTGATGCCCTCGGCACCGGTCGAGAAGTCGCCGCTGACCGCGTTCACGCCCGAGTGGAGCCCGCTGACCCCCTGGATGAGCAGGCCGTCGCGGATGCCGGACACCAGGTCGGCCGGCGACCGGTCGCCGGGGACCACGGCCACCGCCCGTACGCCCACGCCCGGCGTCGAGGAGTAGCCGCGCACGGCCGAGCCGGTGGACACCGTCCCGGCCCGTCTGGCCGTCTCGCTGTTGTGGACGAAGCGTTCCAGTCGACCGTTGGCCAGCAGGACGTTGCGGCGCGTCGCCAGGCCCTCGCCGTCGGTCTCGGTAGCCGTGAAGGCCGCCGGATCGGTTGGATCGTCGATCAGGGTGAGGAGCGGAGATGCGACGTCGTCTCCGAGTCGGTCGGCGAACATCGACCGACCCTTCTGCACGGCCTCACCGCTCAACGTGCCGCCCACGATGCCGAGGAACTGGGCGCTCACCCAGGGGTCGAACACGACCGTCATCCGACCGGACGGAGGCTTCACCGCTCCGAGCATCCGGGTGGACCGCTCTGCTGCCTCGGCCGCAGCCGCCTCCACGTCAAGATCGCCGGGCTGGCGCCCGAGGGAGAAGCCGAAGCCGGTCTGGGTCTCGCCGTCGCTCTCCGCCAGGGCGTAGGCGGAAAGGAAGCACCCGGTCTCACGGCTGGTGGAGCGGATCCCCGTGGTCGTGGCCACGGCACTGGAGGAGACGGAGTCGGAGTACTCGGCAGACTCCACGCCGCTGATGCGACCGTCGGCCGACAGTGTGAGGCGTTCCAGGTCCAGGGCCATCTGCACCTTGGCGTCGATGGGGAGGTCGAGCAGGGCATCGCGGTAGAGGTCCATCCCGACGGGTGCCAAGCCGTCGGGCTCGGCGAGGGAACAGTGCTCGTCCGGGGTGGCGAAGCCGAGGTTGTCCCGAGCCTCGCGCATCACCTCGCCGAGGGCATCGGGGTCCAGGGTGCCTGCGTATGCGAAGCCCTGACGACCATCGCGGATGATGCGTACGCCCACACCGCGGGACTCGGCGACCGTCAACGACTCCACCTCGCCCTCGTACGCCCGCACCTCCGTCTCGCGTTCGTGGACGACCACGGCCTCGACCTGTTCGCCCGGATCGGACCAGCCGACGATGCGTTCGGCGATCTCCAGCAACTCGGACACCTCAGGCCGCCGTCCCGCCGACCGTCAGTTTGGCTACCCGCAGCGTCGGCGTGCCGTCCCCCACGGGGACACCCTGGCCGTCCTTGCCGCAGGTTCCCGGTGACCCCATGGCAAAGTCGCCGGCGATGCCATCGATGTCCAGGAGCGCTGCCGGGCCGTTCCCGATCAGGTTGCCGTCCCGGATCGGGGCCGTCAGGCGCCCGCCCTCGATCAGGTACGCCTCGGTCATCCCGAACACGAAGTCGCCGGTGGCCGTGTTCACCTGGCCGCCGCCCAGTTGGGCCACGTATACGCCCTGCTCGGTCCCGGCCAGGATCTCCGCCGGGTCGTCGCCGCCGGCCTCCAGGTAGGTGTTCGTCATGCGGACCATCGGGAGGTGCCGGTAGCTCTGCCGGCGGCCGTTTCCGGAGCTCTCCCTGCCCTCCCTACGGGCCCGGAGGCGATCCCACATGAAGTCGGTCAGGACGCCGTCGCGGATCAGGACGTTGTGCTGGGCGGGTCGACCCTCGTCGTCGATCGCATAGCGGCCCCATTCGCCGGCCATGGTGCCGTCGTCCACGAGGCTGACCATGGGTGCGGCGACCACGTCGCCACGACGGCCGGCGAATACAGATGCCGCCTTCGCTATCAGGTCGGCTTCCAGGCCATGTCCGCAGGCCTCGTGGAAGAGCACGCCGCCGCCGCCGGGTCCGACCACGACCGGCATCTGCCCGCTGGGTGCCGGCACGGCGTCCAGCTTCGTCAACGCCCGACCGGCGGCAAGCCCGGCCAGGTCCTCCACGTCGACCCGGTCGAACAGCTCGAACCCGATCGTGTGACCCACCGACTCGCGGCCCGTCTGGAGGCCCGAATCCCCGCTGGCCACGCAGGACACGGAGAAGAGGGTGCGGATCTGCCGGTCGCCGGTGAGTAGGCCGTCGCTGTTGGCGATCTGGATGCGTCGCTGGCTGTCGGCATACCTTGCAGTGACCTGGGTGATCGCGCCGTCGCAGGACCGCGCCGCATCGTCGGCCCTGTCCAGCAGGGCCACCTTCCGGGCCTTCGGCACGTCGGAGGGGAGTATTTCCACTACGGCAGATGCAGGGCCGCTCACGGCATCCAACGCCACGACCCTCACCCCCGATCCGCCACTGCGCGCCGCAGCGGAGGCCGCTCCGGCGGCCGCCCGGAGGCCTACCGGTGAGAGGTCGGCCGTGTGGGCGAAGCCGGTCGTATCACCGACCACCACGCGGATGCCGGCGCCCCGGTCACGACCGCTGGTCAACTCCTCGATCCTTGAATCGTCAAGCAGCGCCGAGGTGGACCGCCGGTCCTCGACGAACACCTCGGCGAACTCGCCGCCCGTGGCCATTGCGACGCCCAGCGTGTCCAGGAGGACCTGCGGGTCGAGCATCACCCCTTCGCCACCGGTCATGTCGATCACCTGCACCATCATCGTCTCCAGCACCGCATAGGTCATCTCGGCCCGGTTTCCCGGACCATGGACGGATGCGTAGGGTACCCGTCGTGCCCCCCATGCCCGGGTTGCGCGGTCGCTCCGCGCACACCGTCACCGACGCCGATACGGCAATCGCCATGCGTTCCGGCGAGGTTCCCACCCTCGCCACGCCGCGCCTCGTCGCCCTGATGGAGGAGGCGACGGTCGCAGCCCTGGTCGGCGAGCTGGGCGAGGGGGAGACCAGCGTGGGCATGCGTATCCACATAGACCACCTGTCCCCCTCCGGCCCCGGCGCCGGCGTGATGGCCGAGGCGGTCCTGGAAGCCGTCGAGGGGCGACGCCTGACCTTCGGCGCCACGGCCACGGTCGGCGAGACCGTGGTGGCCACCGCCAGCATCGTGAGGGTGGTCGTAGCCACCGGACGCTTCCTCGGTCGCGTCGGTGCAGAGACCAACTGATCTCGACGCTCGAGCAGGAGGCCCTGACGTGACCGACCTGGCCCGCCCCGACGCCACCTCGACACGACCCAGCCGGTCGGCCCGTGCCGGCGCCGGCACGGGCCTCCACTGGTGGGCCGAGGTCGTGCTCGTCCTGACCTTCTACATCGTCTACTCAGCGGTCCGGAACCGCTTCGGGTCGGAATCGGTCGGCGTGCCGGAGGCGCTGGCCAACGCCGAGAGGGTCATCGACCTGGAAAGGGCACTGGGCCTCTACCTGGAGCCGGGGCTCCAGGCTGCCTTCCTGGGCCAACGGTGGTTCATCCAGTTCTGGAACCTCTTCTACGGCACCTTCCACTTCGGCCTGACGGTCTTCGCCCTCGTCTGGGTGTACCACCGCCACCCGCACTTGTACGCACGCCAGCGCTCCACCTTCCTGTGCACCACCGGCCTCGCCCTCATCGGCTTCGGCCTGTTCCCCCTGATGCCCCCACGGCTGCTGTCTGACTGCGGGGACTTCGGGGCCTGCCTCGCTGCGGTCCACCCCTTCGTCGACACGGTCGCCGACATCGGCGGTATCTGGTCGTTCGACTCGGGCACCATGCTCGAGGTCAGCAACCAGTACGCGGCGATGCCCAGCCTCCACTTCGCCTGGGCGGCCTGGTGCACTATCGCGTTGTGGTCGGTGATGGCTTCACGAACCAGCCGCCTGCTCATCGCCGCCTACGCCCCGGCCACCCTCTTCGCCGTCCTGGTCACCGCCAACCACTTCTGGGTCGACGCCCTGGGTGGGCTTGCAGCACTCGCCGCGGGCCACGTCCTGTCAGGCCTGCTCCTGGCAGGATGGCGGCGGTTGCCCATCGGCACCTGACGGTTGAGACCGGCGCAGGTGCACCATGGGGCTCCGCGGCTACCGTGGTTCCCTGGTTCCGACGACGGAACCAGACCCTTCGATCCGGATCCACCGGACCGGTTCCCTCGATCGGACCGAGCCTCCATGCGACTCGACTCAATCCGGACCCCGGACGACCTGCGCGACCTCGGACCCGACGAACTGCGCTCCCTGGCCGCCGAGATCCGCGAGCGGATCATCGAGACGGTGGGTCGTACCGGCGGCCACCTGGGTTCCAACCTCGGGGCCGTGGAGTTGACGCTGGCCCTCCACCGGGTGTTCGACAGCCCCAGGGACGCCATCCTCTGGGACACGGGCCACCAGTCCTACGTCCACAAGCTGCTGACCGGGCGAAACGCCGGGTTCGACGGCCTCCGCCAGAGCGGACGGATGTCGGGTTACCCCTCGCGTGCCGAGTCCAGCCACGACTGGATCGAGAACTCCCACGCCTCGACCGTGCTGGCGTACGCCCACGGACTGGCCACAGCCGAGGCCACCACCGGTGGCAGCCGCCGGGTGGTGGCGGTCATCGGCGACGGGTCGATGACCGGCGGCATGGCATTCGAGGGGCTCAACAATCTGGGCCACAGCGGCCTCAAGGTGACGATCGTGCTGAACGACAACGGTCGCTCGTATGCGCCGACCGTCGGCCGGCTGTCGGAAAGCCTCATCCGGATCCGCTCCAACCCGACCTACATGCGCCGACAGCGGCGCCTGGAGGACCTGGCCGAGAACCTCCCGTGGGTCGGCGAGCTGCTGGAGCGGAGCATCAGCGCCACCAAGGCGGCGCTGCGGGACATGTTCGAGCCCACGGCCTTCTTCGAAGCCCTGGGCGTGCACTACCTCGGCCCCTTCGATGGCCACGACATCGCCGAGATCGAGGACGCCCTTCGCAACGCAGCCGAGTTCGACGGGCCGGTCGTCGTCCACGTGCTGACCCAGAAGGGGCGCGGCCACGCTCCGGCGGAGCAGGATCCGATCAAGCACATGCACGACACGGGCGGCGTGAAGGTCGGCAGCTACACCGCGGCGTTCACGGAGTCGATCCTGAAGGCCGCCGAGTCACGGCCTGAGGTAGTGGCCATTACCGCCGCCATGCCCGACTCGACCGGGCTGCTGCCATTCCGGGACCGGTTCCCGGAACGCTGCTTCGACGTGGGCATAGCCGAGCAGCACGCCGTCACGGCTGCTGCAGGCATGGCAATGGGCGGGCTGCGACCCATCGTGGCCCTCTACGCCACGTTCCTCAGTCGGGCCTTCGACCAGACCAACCTGGACGTCGGCCTACATGGCCAGCCCGTCGTGTTCTGCCTGGACAGGGCCGGCATCACCGGGGACGACGGGCCCTCCCACCACGGCGTGCTGGACATGGTCCTGTTGTCCAAGGTCCCGGGCATGACGATCCTGGCGCCCTCGTCGTACCAGGAACTCCAGCAGATGTTCGAAGACGCCCTGGCGATCACGGACGGTCCGGTGGCCATCCGCTGGGCCAAGACCCCGGCCCCGCACGTCGGCTGGGACGAGGTGGGCAGGGGCCTCTCGGCCCGTCAGGTGACGGTCGCCGCAGCGGAGCGGACCGTCTGCCTGCTGGGTGCCGGAAAGATGCTGGCAGCCACCGTGGAGGCCGCCGAACTGCTGGCGGCCGACGGAATCCACGCCACGGTCTGGGACCCACGATGCATCCGCCCGTTGGACGAGGCGATGCTGGACGACGCCGCCGGCCATCGCCTGGTGGTCACGGTGGAGGACGGGTTCCGCGAGGGTGGCTTCGGCACGGGCGTGCTGGACGACCTCTCCAGCCGTTCTCCGATGACGGAGGTGGCCGTGCTCGGCGTTCCGGTGGCCCACCACCCCCACGGGAAGGTGGACGAACTGCTGGCCTCGTTCGGGCTGGACGGACCGGGCATCGCCACGACGGTCCGGAACCGCCTGGGTTGAGGCCCGACCTGCCCCGGGTAGCCCGGTGGTTAGGGTCGAGCCTGTGCCTCAGGTGAAGAAGGGGTTGTCCCCGGCGGAGTGGTCGGTGGAGTCGATCACCTCTGTGATCTCCGGGATGGCCTCCACGATCGCACGCTGGATGCCCTCGGTGAGGGTCGCCTGGCTCATGGAGCAGCCCTGGCACCCACCCCCCATCGTCACGTAGGCGGTGTGGCCGTCGACGCCCACGAGGGTGGCGAAGCCCCCGTGGGAGGCCAGCATCGGGTTCACGTTCTGTTCCAGGAGCTGGGCGATCCGCTCGGGCACCTCGCCCTCCAGGAGTAGCTCGCCGACGTCGCCCAACGGGTTCGGACGGTTCGGGTTACGGATGATCAGGCCGCCCTGGGCCGGGTTGCTCGGTAGGTCGAGGGTGGCCCCGGCGAGCTTGGGACGACTTTCCTCGCCGACCGCCATCTGCAGGTCGCCGACCTCCCAGCGGTGGCTGTCCGAAGACAGTTCGTCCACGGGGGTGAAGGCCAGGTCGTACACGTAGTCCACGCCGGACACGCCGGTCACGTCGATCTGGAGGGCCAGCCCTGCAGGATCGTCCTCGCCGTCGCGGACCTCCAGCACCTTGGCAAGTGCGGCATCGGTGACGGAGATGACCGGCTCAGCGGCATCCCCGTCGTGTTCCAGGACGGTCTGCTCGCTCATGGTCCCATGGTACCGGCGTCGTCGGTCCGCACTTCGACCCTCCCGACGTGGCGGCGGTAGGTTCTCCGGCCATGGACGACACCTCACCTGATGCCTCACCCGTCACCATTCGCCGGGAAGGCGACGTGGCGATCATCCACCTGGACGACGGCAAGGCCAACGCCCTGGGCCACACGGCGATCGCCGCCCTGCTGGCCGCCCTGGACGAGGTCGAGGCCTCCGGAGCCGACGCCGTGGTACTGGCCGGCCGACCCGGCCGGTTCTCAGCGGGATTCGACCTCAGGGTGATGGGGGCCGGCCCGGACGAGGCACGCAGGATGCTGAGTGCCGGCGTCGACCTGTTCATGCGGACCTACCTCTTCCCACGTCCCGTGGTGGCTGCATGCACCGGACATGCGATCGCAGCGGGTTCAATCATCCTCATGTCAACCGACGTGCGCATCGGCGCCGCTGGGGACTTCAGGATCGGCCTCCCCGAGGTGACCATCGGCATGCCGCTGCCCTTCTTCGCCACCGAACTGGCAAGGGACCGGATCTCCAAGCGACACCTCTCGCAGGTGTTCCTGGGACGGATGTACGACCCCGAGGGTGCCACAGACGCGGGCTTCCTGGACGAGGTCGTCGACGCCGAAGCGGTGGTGGATGCCGCCGTCGAGCACGCCCAGGCCCTCAGCGCCGTGAGCCGTGGTGGCCTGAAGCGCACCCGGGTGACATCCCGGGGGGCTATCGCCGACGCCATCCGGGCAGGCCTGGCCGAGGACCTCTCCCACTTCTCCGTCCAGGGCTGACGGAAGCGGATCGGAGGCCCGCCGGGCCCCAGACACCTCGATGAACGGCCGTTACGACGCCCTCCTCCTGGTCGCATTCGGCGGCCCGGAGCAGCCTGCCGACGTCGAACCGTTCCTTGAGCGTGTGACCGCCGGGCGTTCCATCCCGCCCGACCGCCTCTCCGAGGTGGCCGACCGCTACCTGTCGGTCGGCGGACGATCTCCCCTGAACGCCAGGATGCGGACCCTGCTGTCGACGGTGAGGGCGGAACTTGCCGACCGCTGCATCGACCTCCCGGTCTTCTGGGGAAACCGGAACGCCGCTCCCCTGCTGGCCGATGCCGTGGCGGAGATGGCCGGTGCAGGCGTGGAACGGGCCCTGGCGTGGACCGCATCGCCATTCGCCTCGTACAGCACGTGCAGGCAGTACCGCGAGGACCTGGCGGCGGCCTGTTCGACCGTGGGCGCGGGCGCTCCGGCCATCGACATGATCCGACGCCACCATGACCACCCGGGCCTCCTGGAACCGGCCGCCGATCGGCTGGGAGAGGCCCTGGAGCGCCTACCGGCGGATCGCCGGGACCGGGCGCACCTGCTCTTCAGCGCTCACAGCATCCCGACCGCCCTCGCCGACACGTGTGACTACGTGGCCCAGGTCCGGGAGGCCGCACGCCTCGTGGCCGCCATGGTGGACCCCGACGGCCACCACCCCCACGAGGTCGTCTGGCAGTCGAGGTCCGGCTCACCCGGGGTGCCCTGGCTGGAACCCGACGTGGCGGACCGGATCGAGAGGCTCGCGGCTGACGGCGCGGAAGCAGTCGCCGTCTCACCCATCGGGTTCCCGGTCGAGAACTTCGAGATCGTCTGGGACCTCGACACGGACGCCTCACGCCGAGCCGAGGCAGTGGGCGTGGCCTTCACCCGAGCAGGGGCCGTCGATCGTGACCCGCGTTTCACTGCCATGGTGGTGGACCTGGTGGTGGAGCGCCTCGGCGGGCATCCTGACGGGCCCGGGAACGCTGCTGGCACCCTCGGCGTCGGACCGGACACCTGTGCGGGCGACTGCTGCCCGGACCTCCGCTGACGGGACCACCCCGGCGGGGATCCCCGGGCGCCGGTGCCCTGACGGGTAATTTCAGCAGTGATGAACCACGCCCGGATCGCCACTGAAGCCCTCCGCTTCCGGCTCGGCACGCTGGCCACCCGGGCGCAGGGGCCACAGGGACTCGACCCGGCCGAGGCTGGCGACATCCTGGTCACCTGTGGCGACGCCGGTGTGGACCAGGCCCTTCGCATGGTCGGCCACACCTGGGTGCAGGCCGGTCTGGTGCCCGAGTCAATCGACCATCCGTGGTCGGCAGGAGACGCTGCCCGCCTCCGATCTGTGGGTGGAACCGCCCTGCTGGATGCGCTGGACGAGCTGGTGACCGGCGTTTCCCGCTGCCGCTTCCGCGACTGACGCCGTCACGCGCTGACCCCGCCCGGCCATGCCGCGGCAGGACCGATGCCCCGAAGTACGGTCCTGACGAGACCCCGGCGGGCGCTGTCGCACCCGTGCGCCATGCTCGTCGGACGACGACCGACCGGACGACAGGCGACCATCCAGCCCCATGAGCAAGCAGCAGAAGCTCCTTCCCGACGACCAGTCCTTCGCCCGTGACGTGGTCGACGTGGCCGTCGCCGACGAGCTGAAGGAGTCGTTCCTCGCCTATTCCCTCTCGGTCATCACCGCCCGGGCGATCCCCGACGTGCGCGACGGCCTGAAGCCGGTGCAGAGGCGGATCCTGTACTCGATGCTCCGCATGGGAATCCGGCCCGACACCCCGCACAGGAAGAGCGCCAGGGTGGTCGGAGACACCATGGGCCGCTACCACCCCCACGGTGACGCCGCCATCTACGACGCCCTGGCACGCATGGCCCAGCCGTTCTCCAGGGGCATGACCCTGATCGACCCCCAGGGCAACTTCGGCTCGCTGGACGATCCGCCGGCGGCTTCGCGCTACACCGAGTGCCGCCTGACCGCCGCCGCCATGGCAATGGTCGAAGAGCTCGACGAGGACACCGTCGAGTTCCGGGCCACCTACGACGGCGAGGCGGTCGAGCCCGCCTACCTGCCAGCCCTGCTACCCAACCTCCTGCTGAACGGCACCACGGGAATCGCCGTGGGCATGGCGACGAACATGCCCACCCACAACCTGGCCGAGGTGTACGAGGCGATAGCGCTCACGATGAACAAGCGGCGGCCCAGGCCCACGATCGACGAGATGCTGGCGGTGCTACCGGGGCCCGACTTCCCGAGCGGCGGCATCGTGGTTGACGACGGCATACGCGAGGCCTACGAGACCGGCCGGGGAACCATCCGAATGCGGGCCCGGGCACATGTGGAGGACGTCGGTCGGGGCCGCCAGGCGATCGTGGTCACCGAGCTGCCGTACCTCGTCGGGCCGGAGCGGGTGGTCGCCAAGCTGAAGGAGTTGGACGAGTCGGGCAGGGTCACCGGCATCGCCGACTTCAAGAACCTCTCGGACCGCCACACCGGGCTCCGCATCCAGGTGACCGTGAAGCCCGGCCACAACCCGCAGGCCGTCCTCGGCGAGCTCTACAGGCTGACGCCCCTGGAGGAGACGTTCGGCATCAACAATGTCGTGCTGGTCGACGGAGAACCCCGCACGCTCGGAATCCACGAGATGTGCCGCCACTACATCGACCACCGTCTGGACGTGGTGGTGCGCCGCACCCGCCACAGGCTGGCCAGGGCCGAGGAGCGGCTCCACCTGGTGGCGGGCCTCCTGACGGCCCTGGACGCCATCGACGAGGTCGTCGCCATCATCCGCGGCTCGGAGGACGCTGCGGCGGCACGCATCGGCCTCATGGAGCGATTCGACCTCAGCCGCATACAGACCGACCACATCCTGGACATGCCACTCAAGAGGCTGACGGCCCTCGAGACCCGTCGGCTGCTCGATGAGCGGGCCGACCTGGAGGCATCCATCCGTGGCTTCACGACGCTGCTCGGCTCCGACCGGCGACAGCGAACGCTGGTGCTCCACGAGCTGGCCGAGGCGGTGGAGTCCTTCGGGCGACCCCGCCGGACCGAGATCCTCCACCCGGACGACCTCCCGGTATTCGACTCCGTGGCGGCGACCGACGACGTGACCGACGAGGCCTGCATGGTGACCCTGTCCACCTCCGGCCAGATCGGAAGGCTGGCCGTGGACAGTGCCAAGCGGGCCACCCCGGGTCGACATGACGTGCTCGTCGCCTCGCTCCTGACACGTACCACCGCCACCGTCACAGCGGTCACCTCCGACGGTCGGGCCCTGCAGGTCGTCGCCGCCGAGCTGGCCGACGGTGCCGGTCGTGCCCGGGGCGCCGGAGCCGCCCAGGCGTTCGGCACCAATCGCGGCGAGGTGATACACACGATGGTCGCCGAGGGTACCGAGCACCTCGTGGTGGTCACGGCCAACGGCGTGGCCAAGCGGCTCACCCTCGACGAGGTACGCGCCACCCGCAATGGCAGGCACCTCCTGAAGCTCCGGGCCGGGGACCGGGTGGTCGCGGCCTTCAGCGCCCCCGATGGCGTGGACATCGTGATCGTGGCCTCGGACGGGCAGGCGCTCCGCACGCCGGTCGACTCCGTCAGCGTCCAGGGCCGGGGGGCAGCCGGTGTCGTTGGCATGAAGCTGAAGGGTGGAGCGGTCGTCGTCGGTGCGGCAGCCACACTCGGCGACGA
>Ga0206686_1000129_pt1 | contig 22412 bp, 22 predicted proteins | sample M250012015metaG_FD_155447 | JGI IMG/M metagenome (GOLD analysis project Ga0206686, IMG submission 155447) | Ammonia-oxidizing marine archaeal communities from Monterey Bay, California, United States - M2 500m 12015 | ecosystem: Environmental > Aquatic > Marine > Intertidal zone | place: USA... | reverse complement strand
AATCTTTCGTTTTTGTAGTTACTGAGCTGATATCGTTTACTACCATAATACTCTTGTTCTTCGCTTGAAAAGAGAAAGCTGACTTTCTTGCAAGTCTTTTAAGCTTCACATTAAGCTTGAAATGGTAATTTCTTGGTCTTGGGCCGAAAATTCGTCCACCACCAACTCGTATACCCGATTTGATATTACCAACTCTAGCCCCACCAGTTCCTTTTTGTTTTTTTATCTTTTTGGTCGATCCAGCTATTTCGCTTCTTTCTTTTGCTTTGTGTGTTCCTTGACGTTTATTCGCTAAATGCTGTTTGACATCTAAATAAATGGCGTGGTTATTTGGCTCTATTTCAAATACTTCTTTGGATAGATTCACAGACTTGTCTGTTGCTGTTCCCTTTGCGTCGTATATTTTTAATTTCATTACTTTCTAATTGTTAAGGTTGAACCATTGGCTCCAGGTACAGAACCTTTAACTACAATAATATTCTTCTCAGCAATTACTTTCAAAACCTTCAAGTTTGTAGCTTTTACTCGCTCATTACCCATTTGACCAGCCATTTTCATTCCTTTGAAAACTTTTGCAGGATAAGATGCAGCGCCAATAGAACCAGGTGCTCTTAATCTGTTATGCTGACCATGTGTTGCTTGTCCAACACCCGCAAAATTATGTCGTTTTACAACACCTTGAAATCCTTTACCTTTCGAAGTGCCGACAACGTCTACAAATTCTCCTTCTTCAAAGATTTCTACATTTACAACATCACCTAAATTGAGATCTGAAAAGTTTCTAAATTCAGCTAAATCAGTTTTAGGTTCTGTCTTGGCTTTCTTAAAATGACCCTTCAATGCATTTGGAGTATTTTTTTCTTTCTTACTTCCAAATCCAAGTTGAATAGCATCGTAACCATCTCTGTCTTGTGTTTTAACCTGAGTTACAACACAAGGACCAGCTTCTATTATCGTGCATGGTAATGCCTTACCCTCGGCACTGAAAATGCTAGTCATTCCGATTTTTTTACCAATTATTCCTGGCATGTTATACTTTTTTTAATTTATTAAACTTTAATTTCTACATCAACTCCACTCGGTAGCTCTAGCTTCATCAAGGCATCAACTGTTTTCGATGTACTGCTGTATATGTCCATCAGCCTTTTATATGAGCATAGCTCAAACTGTTCTCTTGCTTTTTTGTTTACGTGTGGAGATTTTAATACTGTATAAATTCTCTTGTGTGTAGGAAGTGGGATAGGACCACTTACCACGGCACCAGTAGATTTTACGGTCTTAACGATTTTTTCAGCTGATTTATCAACCAGATTGTGATCGTAAGATTTTAATTTAATTCGAATTTTTTGACTCATCTGTTTCTGCTTATATTATTGTGCAACAACTTTACCATTTGCTTTATCAACTACATCCTGAGCAATACTTTTAGGAGCTTCTGCATAATGCGAGAATTCCATTGAAGAAGTAGCTCTTCCTGAAGTAATTGTTCTCAACTGAGTTACGTAACCGAACATCTCGGATAAAGGCACATCAGCTTTTAATACCTTTGCATTATTCTTATCGTCCATCCCTTTCATAATTCCTCGTCTTCTGTTCAAATCGCCAACGACATCACCCATATTTATTTCAGGAGTAATTATTTCTATTTTCATGATTGGCTCAAGTAATACAGGAGAACATTGTTTTAATGCCTCTCTATATGCCATTTTTGCGCATAATTCGAAGGAAAGTGAATCTGAATCCACTGCGTGAAATGATCCGTCAAGTAACTGAATTTTCATCGCTTCAACCGGGAATCCAGCAAGAACACCTGTCTTCATAGATTCTTTAAATCCTTTTTCAACTGAAGGGATATATTCTTTAGGTATATTCCCGCCTTTTATTTTGTTCACAAACTCTAGACCTGTTTTTTCAGGATCGTCTTGTGGCTCAATCTTAACAAGGATATCTGCAAATTTACCACGGCCACCACTTTGTTTTTTGTACACCTCTCTATGATCAACAGATGCTGTTATGTCTTCTCTGTAAGTAACCTGTGGAGCTCCTTGATTCACTTCAACCTTAAATTCTCTTTTAAGACGATCAACAATTATTTCCAAGTGAAGCTCACCCATGCCTGAAATAATCGTCTGTCCAGATTCTTCATCTGTTTTGACTTGGAATGTTGGATCTTCTTCAGCAAGTTTTTGAAGGCCAATTGAAAGACGATCTGTATCGGCTTGCGTTTTTGGCTCAATAGCGATACCAATTACAGGATCCGGGAAATTCATTGATTCCAAAACGATATGAGCATGTTCTGCACATAAAGTATCACCGGTTTTAATGTCTTTAAAACCTACAACAGCTCCAATATCTCCAGCTCCTAATACTTTTACCTGTTTTTGCTCTTTAGCATGCATTTGAAATATTCTGGAAATTCTTTCCTTGTTATTTGAACGGGTATTGTATACATATGAGCCAGCATCCAATTTACCTGAATACGCCCTAACAAAGCAAAGTCTTCCAACAAAAGGATCTGTCGCAATTTTGAACGCCAATGCCGAAAATGGTTCGTCGTATGATGGTTGTCTTATTTCTTCAAGTTCAGTTTTTGGATTAGTTCCTTTAATACCTTCAATATCCAAAGGTGAAGGTAAAATTTCCATTACCATGTCAAGCATTGCTTGCACTCCTTTGTTTTTAAACGCTGATCCACACATCATCGGTACAACTTTACCGGATATTGTAGCTTCTCTTAATGCATCCAGAATCTCTCTTTCTGTTAATGAATTCTCATCTTCGAAATATTTTTCCATTAAGGTGTCGTCAAATTCAGCGACAGCTTCTAATAACTGTCCTCTCAGCTCTCTTGCTTCTTCAAGAACATCATCAGGAATAGGAACTTCTTTAAAAGTCATTCCCATATCTTCTTCATTCCAAACGATTCCTTTAAAGTTTATTAAGTCAACTACTCCTTGAAAATCATCTTCAGCACCTATGTTGATTTGTAGCGGAAGAGCATGACTTCCAAGCATTTCTTTTACTTGTTTACACACATTTAAAAAATCAGCTCCTTGACGATCCATCTTATTCACAAAACCAATTCTGGGAACGTTGTAATTATTGGCTAATCTCCAGTTTGTTTCAGATTGAGGCTCAACACCATCTACAGCCGAAAACAAGAAAACCAAGCCATCAAGAACTCTCAATGATCGATTTACTTCAACAGTGAAATCTACGTGTCCTGGGGTATCAATAATATTCAAGTGATATTCTTGACCTCTATAATCCCAATTAAGCGTTGTTGCCGCAGAAGTAATGGTAATTCCTCTTTCTTGTTCTTGTTCCATCCAGTCCATAGTGGCAGCACCATCGTGTACTTCACCAATCTTATGACTTACGCCACCGTAATACAGAATTCTTTCCGTTGTTGTAGTTTTTCCTGCATCGATATGAGCAGCAATTCCAATGTTTCTAGTGTATTTGAGATCTCTTGACATATCTTAAAATCTAAAATGTGAAAATGCTTTATTGGCTTCAGCCATTCTTAAGGTGTCTTCTTTTTTCTTAAAAGCGGCACCCTCTTCTCTAGACGCAGCTATAATTTCTGCAGCTAATTTTTGAGCCATTGTTTTTTCATTTCTCTTTCTGGCAAATCCGATTAACCACTTCATTGCTAAAGAGGCTTTTCTTCCTTCTCTAACAGGTGTTGGTATCTGAAATGTTGCCCCACCAACTCGTCTACTTCTGACTTCAACACTTGGCGTGATGTTCTCAATAGCTTTTTTCCAAACATCGAGACCTTCTTGGTCTTCAATTTTACTGTTGACCATCTCAATGGCATCGTAAAATATTCTAAACGCTAAACTCTTTTTACCAGAAAGCATTAGGTTGTTCACAAATTTGGTAACAACAACCTCATTAAACTTTGGGTCTGGCAGAATAGCAATTTTTTTGGCCTTTCTTCTTCTCATTATATATAATAATAAAGGTTAAATGATTTATTTCTGCTTCGGACGCTTTGTTCCGTATTTAGATCTTCTTTGTGTTCTTCCTTGAACTCCAGCCGTATCCTCGGCACCGCGCACGATGTGATAACGGACTCCTGGAAGATCTTTTACTCTTCCACCTCTAACTAATACAAGGGAGTGTTCTTGAAGGTTGTGGCCTTCGCCTCCGATGTAAGCGTTAACTTCTTTACCGTTCGTAAGGCGAACTCTTGCTACTTTCCGCATCGCTGAATTTGGCTTCTTTGGTGTTGTAGTATAAACTCTAACACAAACGCCTTTTCGTTGCGGACATGAATCAAGTGCAGCAGATTTACTTTTCTTAACTACCGCAGTTCTTCCTTTGCGAACTAATTGTTGAATAGTTGGCATAAAAAAATACTCTTAATTGTAAATAAAATATTAACCTCAAACGTACTTTGAGGGGGGCAAAGTTACCATATTTAATTTATTACACAATAGGATTGGCAAAAAAACTTCAGATTTTTTCAACAGTATCAACTCTTTTGTTAAATTCTGATGTTGAAATAATACATAAGACTATGTATATATTACCTTCTTAATGGCTTCTATTAACCGTTTTTTATTTGGTAAGGCTTCATTAATCAAGCTTGGAGAAAAGGCAAAAGGGGTATCTGTTTGCGTTACCCTTAACACAGGAGCGTCTAAATAATCAAATGCATTACTTTGAATATGAAATGCTATTTCTGATGATATCGATGCAAATGGCCATGACTCTTCAACGACTACGCATCTATTCGTTTTCTTAATGGAATCTACAATTGTTGCAAAATCCAATGGACGTATAGTTCTTAAATCTATAATTTCGATTTCAATATTGTCATTGGACAAAATATCAGCTACCTCCTCAACAACTTTTATAATCTTTCCAAAACTTATAACTGTCACATGTGTTCCTTTACGTTTCACATCGGCCACGCCTAAAGGGATTAAATATTCGCCTTCGGGGACTTCGCCCTTGTCACCATACATTTTTTCTGATTCCAAAAATACTACTGGATCCTCATCTCGTATTGCAGATTTTAATAGACCCTTCGCGTCTGCCGGATTTGAAGGAGTAATTACCTTGAGTCCTGGAACATGTGCATAAAAGGCTTCAAAGCTCTGAGAATGTGTTGCTCCCAATTGACCAGCTTGACCATTTCCGCCTCTAAATACTATGGGACAATGATACTGTCCACCCGACATTTGTAACATTTTTGCAGCCGAATTGATTATTTGATCTGCAGCTAAAATCGCAAAATTCCAGGTCATGAATTCAACAATGGGTCTTAATCCATTCATTGATGCTCCCACAGCAATACCAGTGAATCCTAATTCTGCAATTGGAGTATCTATAATTCTTTTAGGACCAAATTCATCGAGCATTCCTTGAGAAACTTTATAGGCCCCATTGTATTCAGCAACCTCTTCGCCAAGGAGAAAGACCCGATCATCTTTTCTCATCTCTTCGCTCATTGCTTCTCTTAATGCTTCTCTATACTGTAGTGTTTTCATTCAATTAGCGTATTTCTGGAATACAAAAATAATTAATAGCCATACATATTATGCTACTTTTAACTTAGCAATTTTGGATTTGTTAAACTTGCCTTGGGCATAATCCAATGTGACATTCAGTTTTTTGTGTTTACTGGAGGGGTATTCAAACATAGCATCTGTCAAGATGGCCTCACATATGGATCTTAATCCTCTTGCTCCAAGCTTATATTCAATGGCTTTGTGTACAATAAAATCAAAAACATCTTTATCAAAGCTTAGCTTAATACCATCCAAATCAAATATTTTTGTATACTGTTTGATTAAGGCATTTTTCGGTTCCGTTAAAATCCTCTTTAAAGCTAATTGATCAAGAGGATTTAAATAGCTCACAACAGGAAAACGTCCAATCAATTCAGGTATTAATCCAAAAGATTTTACGTCGGTTGCATTTACATAATTCAATAAATAATCAGAATCCACATATTGATTTTCTTTTGAAGAGAACCCTATGGTCTGTTTATTTACTCTTTTAGCAATGATTTTTTCTATACCGTCAAATGCACCTCCGGATATAAATAGAATTCCTTTTGTGTTAATTTGAATCATTTTTTGTTCTGGGTGCTTCCGTCCTCCCTGTGGGGGGACATTGACTTCCGATCCTTCAAGGAGTTTCAATAGTGCCTGTTGCACACCTTCTCCAGAAACATCTCTTGTTATTGATGGATTATCCTCTTTACGAGCAATTTTATCGATTTCATCGATAAAAACAATTCCTTTTTCTGCTGCTTCCACATTGTAATCCGAAACTTGAAGTAATCTGGATAATACACTCTCCACGTCTTCTCCTACATACCCAGCCTGTGTGAGAACGGTGGCATCAGCAATACAGAAAGGGACATTTAACAATTTGGCAATAGTTTTAGCAAGAAGAGTTTTACCCGTACCTGTTCTTCCGATCAGGATTACATTTGACTTTTCAATTTCAACGTCATCAAAAGGAGCATTTAGTCTCTTATAGTGGTTGTACACAGCTACAGAAAGAACTCTCTTTGCTGTTTCTTGTCCAATTACAAATTCGTCAAGCTCTTTTTTGATTTCTTTAGGAAATTTTATCTTAAATTCTTTTTTTGAATCTGGTTTTTCCTTCGAAATATTGAATTCTTCAGAAACTATTTGATTCGCTTGAGAGGCACAATTTTCACAAATATGTCCTGTTACTCCAGCAATCAGAATTTGGACTTCTTCTCTTTTGAGTCCGCAAAAGGAACACGTTGTATTCTTTTTAGGCATTATTTAGGATTTCTTAAAAGAACTTCATCTACCATTCCATATGATTTGGCTTCTTCAGAGGTCATCCAGTAGTCTCGATCAGAATCTTCCCACACTTTATCATACGATTGCTTGGAGTGTGTAGCAATAATTTCGTAAAGCTCCTTTTTCAGTTTTTGAATTTCTCGAGCTGTAATTTCGATATCACTTGCTTGTCCTTGAGCTCCTCCAAGAGGTTGATGAATCATAACTCTAGAATGCTTTAGAGCACTTCGTTTTCCTTGAGCACCTGCACATAGAATAACTGCTCCCATGGAAGCTGCCATTCCAGTACATATTGTGGCTACGTCAGGTCGTATATATTGCATGGTATCATAAATACCTAATCCCGCATAAACTGATCCTCCTGGAGAATTCATGTAGATTTGAATATCTTTTTTTGAATCCACAGATTCAAGAAAAAGCAATTGTGCATTAATAATATTAGCCACCTGATCATTAATGCCAGTGCCTAAAAAAATGATCCTATCCATCATTAATCTTGAAAACACATCCATCTGGGTCATGTTTAAAGATCTTTCTTCAATTATATATGGAGTTACAGATGAGTCTATATAATGATCTACAAATGTACTATTGATACCCATATGCTTGCTTGCATATTTTTTAAATTCTAATCCCTCTTTCATTTCGTTGTATTGATATATTCAGCTAAATTAATGAATATCACTTTAATTGTTCTCTATTTTTCTAATTTTAAACTGTGTATCATATAGATTCAATAAAAAATAAAAGAGTAGGTATTTCAGTTCTCAATTGGGGACTCGGTCATGTTACGAGATGTGTTTCGGTAATTCACAAGCTACAATGCCAATCGAATTCTATTTTTATTTTTTGCACTATTGAGCAAAAGACCATTTTTCGACAGTATTTAAATAATGTAGAATTCATTATTCACGATGGGTATCCATTTAAATTTGGTGGGAAGGGTCGATTTACGTCGGATTTGATACGTTCGTCCTATGCTCTATATTCATACTCAAAGATAGATCGTGAGTTCTCAGAAAAGGCTGTCCAGAAATATAAATTAGATGTTCTCATATCTGATCAGCGATACGGATTTTTTTCGTCTCAGGTTCCTAGCATATTTATTACCCATCAAATTAATTTTCCTGTAAAGGGTCTATATCGGTTCTTCAACATAATTAACCGGAAGCAACTTTCTAAATTTGACGTAATCTGGATTATGGATAATAATCAAAATCTCGGGGGTATGTTATCACACAGTCATTCTTTTAAAAACGCGGTGACGATTGGACACCATTCCAGATTCCTTTTGAATAAAAAACAGGTAATAAAAAACATCAATGCCGTTTTAATCATAAATGGCCCCAAAACGTATTCTCCATATTTAATTAATCATTTTTTAGATCAAATTAGGTCAAACCATATTGAATTTATAATTGGAGGTATTCACGTTGAAAAAATCATCGAGGAAATGAATATTACTACCTCTTTCATTCCAAATTCAAATATGGCTAAAGCTGATGAAGTTATGCAAAAAGCAAAGGAGGTATGTGGCTATTTTGGATATAGCACTTTAATGGATTGTAAGGTGCTGAACTGTTCCTACAATTTAACACCAACTCCAGGTCAATTAGAACAGATTTATTTAGCCAGATTGCATAAAAAAAGCTCCTAAAGAAGGAGCTTTTTTTTATTTGAAAGATTATTTTATTTCACTGCGTTAGTAAAGACTTCTTCATTAAAGAAATTCACGAATTCTCTATCTTTTGCTGCTTTAGCTTTTAGAGTGTTGTCTGCTTCGAATGCCATATTTAATTTCGCAACTACATCTGTTACTCCAGAGCCCGCTCTTGTAGCCATAATAGCTGATAAATATATTGCATCTCCTTCGTTATCTTCACTGGAAGCCATGGTTGCTTCGGCATCTGTTAAGTTCCCTTGAAGAACCTGAGCCAATACTTTGTTGAAAGTATTTCCACTGATATTACTTTCCGCTGTTGAATAATTTCCGTCAAGGATGCTTAGGACAGCTGAATTTGTGTTAACTACATTCATTTTGTCTTCAGACATTCCCTTTGCAGATGAAAGAAGTGTACTACTTTTACTTCTGTCTCCATCAAGTATTGCAAGAGCAGCTAAATTGTTCATAACCTCTCCCGATTCAGCTAATGATGCTGAAGCTTCTAAATTGCTCTTTGAATCAGCCATGTTATTCTGAAGATAGTTCAATGCTCCCAAATTGTTATACACTCGACTATCGTTGTGAGTTTCTGCTACAGCACCATAAAGTGCAATTCTTGAATTGATGTCCTTTAAAAGGTTTTCACCTGTATAAAGAACCTCTTCAACTGTAAGAGTGTCGGTTTTATTTGATGAGAATGAAATCATTTCGTCATCCGTTAAACCACTTTCCTTATAGTTTACAGTAATGACTGATCTACGAATGTTTGGAAAAACATCCTTTTCTAATTCCTTGAAAGCTTTTCCTAATCGGACCATATCTTGCTCTCTCTTTTCAGGATCTGATTCCTTTTCCAAGATTCGGATAAATAAATTTTTATCTCCTTCTGAAATAGTCTCCGTTGCGGCAAGTTGCTTTTTAAACTCTTCAAAATCTTCACCTAACCCTTGCTTCGCATATTTAGACGTATCCATGTATGCATCGAGCTTTGCTTTTTTCATCAATTTCGAAATTGCTGCACTTGCAGAATTCACACGATCAACAGACAAATCTCCATTCTTTGCAAATTCACCGTCTGGAGATGCATATCCATCAATTGAAATAGATTCTACTTCAATCTTAGGATTAGACTGAACTTCCGTTAACCAAGTAACGAGTGCAGAAATATCTTCATCTTTTATTTCTTTTGATTTAACTAACGATTTCCCTTTGTCATAATTTATTACGGCCGACACACTTTTATTAACCACGCGAACTAACTTGTCCTCTTGATAAAGCATTCCGTATGTTTTTCTGACCATCAAGGGTGTTATGACGGTAGCGTCAGCTATTTTTACTTCTGGTAATTCAGCTTTTAGTTTATCTTTTTTGAAAACTTTACCCGTTAAAACTAGATCTGTTGCTTCGTAAGATGGATCATAAGCAAGTGAAGTTTCAAACGTTGCAGTACCGCCTGGTTTAAATTCTATTGTAGTTCCGTTACCTGTAATTTTGGTTCCTTGAACTGTCCATACTCCCAGACTGGTGCTTCCCAGTTTTGGAGTTATTTCTGCTTTGACGGTCTTCTTAATTCCTTTTTCAGGAATATTTACAACTACGCTAAATTTCACACTATCACCATGCATCTCTAAAGGATTAGGTGTTACAGTGTAATCAAAATCTTTTACCAATGAGCAACTGGAGAGAATTAAACAAGACAATACTAGTCCGTAAAGCGCTCTTAATGTATTAGTTTTCATAATTAAATTAGTTTCAAAATATGCGCAAAGTTAATAAGATTACGTAAAGAGTCAATTATCTTTAAACTTCTTTTCACTTTTTTCTCAATTGAGAAATTGATTTGTACATAAAAAAACATTAGGGTCTATAAAATCACCTAGCTCACTTAAAGGCTGTAAAACAAAGGTTCGCGTATGGTATTTCAAATGAGGAATAACCAATTTTTCCGATTTTATGCACTCTTCATTTAAAAGTATGATATCTATATCAATTATGCGGTCTTCATAGAAATTCTGATTTCTTACCCTTCCCATTTTTTGTTCTATTTCTTTGATTACGTGCATAATTTCACGGGCCTGAAGAGGTGTTCTTACCTTTATACACATATTGGTAAACTCTTCCATTGAATTGAATCCGCTGGGAGGATTATTTAGTAGAGAAGACGTTTTTTCTACTTCACCTAATCTTTCACTAATTAAAGAAATACACTGCTCTAAATTGGCTTTTCGATTACCAAGATTACTACCAAGAGCTAATATGACCTGATTCTTTAGTTTTTGCCCCATTTAATCGTGTTAATAAGTTCTAAAACACCAGCTTTCAAATGAGTTAAGAGTGGTTTGGCCGCTTCGTACTTGCTGTAACTCAAATACACTGATCCGTGTATATAATTCTCCGAAGAATCGGTTAAATAAAATTGAAATGGTGTTGCTACTCCATCGCCTATTAGTTCGAAAAAAGTTCCATAAACCCGATTTTCTTCATCAATAATCTGATTGTAGTGAATTGTGTTCGCCTTAATCTTTTCATAATCCACTTTTTTATTCGAATCAGTAATAAGTTGATATAAGGTGTCTTTTTCTTCAAATTTCCTATAGAGTAAAGACGCTATTCCATTGGATTGCCCTCCGGTAGACAAATCAATTTCTTCCTGGCTGAATGTTCCGTCAAACTCCAATACAGGATTATTAAGAACCCATGCGTCTGACATATTAAATTCATATGGCCCTGTTCCTTTTTGTATGTGATACGTATGATTCGGAAAATTAATTTGCAAATATGTGGTGCGTTTTGGGATCACAGGTTCCTCTTCACAGGACATGATGATACTACACAGCAGGATGAAATAAATACTTCTCTTAACTATTATTTTCGTCATGATCTGTTATGACTTTAAGCGTTTTGATTCTTCTTTTGTCAGATGATTCAACAACTATTTTACATGAACCAACAAGAACATACTCGTTGTTTTTTAAAATGCGACCTGCTTGTTCCACAACAAATCCTCCAAGAGTTTCAGCCTCTCCTTTTAATTCTTCAAATTCTTCAGTATTCAACTTCGATACTTTGTAAAAGTCCATAAGAGACGTTCTTCCTTCGAAAATGAACGTGGTTTCATTGATTTTGGAATATACCAATTCTTCCTCGTCGAATTCATCTGTAATATCTCCGACAATTTCTTCTAATATATCTTCTAAAGTTACAATTCCAGATGCACCTCCATATTCGTCAACGACTATAGATAGATGCATTTTCATGTTCTTAAAATCCTGTAGCAGGTCATTTATTTTTTTGTTTTCTGGAACAAAAAACGGCTTTCTTAATGTACTTTGCCAATTGAATTTATCGTCCTGATTTAAATAGGGAAGTAAATCCTTTACATACAAAATTCCTACCACCTGATCAGCTGTTTCTTTGTAAACCGGGATTCTTGAGTAACCAGATTCCAAAATAAACTTTTTTATTTCACTAAATTTCATTTCGAAATCTACAGATGCTACTTCAATGCGTGCTTTCATAATTTGTGAAGCTTCTGTTTTTCCAAACTTTACAATTCCTTCAAGAATTTTGTGTTCTTCTTCTGACGTTTCTTCTTTTGTAATAGCAACTGCCTGCTCCAGATCAGAGGATGAAATACTCACAATAGCTTTTTTCTTACGGTTAAATATCTTTGAGCTTTTGACCAGTCCATTGGCAATCCAGTGAATAGGAGGGGTTTTATACAGGATATGCAGCGGGAAAGCCATGATTTTTGAAACTCTGGTGGCATTTTTGACCGCAAATATTTTTGGGATAACTTCTCCCCATAATAAGATGAGTAAGGTTATACCAATTACTTCAAGAAAAAATCTGAAGTAACTATCGGCAATAGGAATGAAAAAATTAATGATGAAACTGGACAGAATTACTATTCCCACATTTAGAAAGTTATTCGCAATCAATATGGTGGCCAGTAATTCTTTTGGTTTGTTTAATAAATCCAGAATCAGATTTGATTTTGACGAATTATCTTGCTTTAATTTTTCTGTATCCTGAGGAGATAACGAAAAAAAAGCAGATTCTGCACCAGAAACAAGCGCTGAAAACACCAGCAACACAAGAACGATGAAACTGAATACAAAGATGTTTACATCCGGTTTTACCATAAACCAGCTAAAGAAAAAGGACGGGGGTTCTACTATATTCATTTAAAAAGGCAAAACATCATCTGCTTCACTTTCCAAATTTTCGATTGGAGAGTTTTCAGAATTTCTATTTTCAACGGAGTAAGGAGGGGCTTGTTTTTCAGGTTTTTCGGGTTTTGAAAGAATAGTCATCTCATCGCCAACGATTTCAACGTTATAGCGTGTATTCCCTTCTCGATCCTGCCAGGATCTTTTTTTTAATCTTCCCTCAACATATATCTTCATTCCTTTTTTAAGATATTTTTCAGCCACTTCTGCAAGGCCACGCCATAACACGATATCATGCCAGTCCGTGTGTTCAATTTTCTGACCTGTCTGTTTATCTGTATAGGATTCGGATGTAGCCATAGAGAATGAAGCCAAAGTTGCTCCGTTGTCAAGCTTTTTTACTTCAGGATCTCTTCCGAGATTCCCTATTAAAATCACTTTATTGACACTACCATTCATATAGTAAAGTTAAAAAAATCCAAATGCAAAAAGGGTTTTATTTAGACGTTTTTCGTTTAGACTTTGTTTTTTTTGGCTGATTTTCAATGATTTCCAAACAGTCTTTTAATTCTAGATCTTCTGCAACTCTTCCTTTTGGAATCTTAAAATTCTTTTTACCCTTTTTGATATAGGGGCCATACTTTCCATTGAGGACAAATAAATCAGGTTCATCTTCAAATGATTTGATTCTGTTTGCTTCATTTTGCTTTATCTTCTCGATATGCAGGGAAATTGCTTCTTCTAATGTAATTTCCATTGGGTCCATGTCTTTTGGAATGGAAGAAAATATTCTTTCGACTTGAACATAGGGTCCAAATCTCCCGATATTGACTTTTACTTCCTTATCCTCATGGTTACCTAAAATTCTAGGTAATTTAAACAATTCCAGTGCTTCTTCCAAGGTAATTGATTGAATGGACTGTGAATCCAGCAAAGAAGCAAAACGCGGTTTTTCACCATCTTCTTTTTCGTCTCCAATTTGAACCATTGGGCCAAATTTTCCGATTCTTGCAATAATTCTTCTTCCATTTTCGGGATGATCACCAATGAATCTTTCTCCCGTTGCTCTTTCAGAATTTTCAATCGTATTTTCAACTCCTGAATGAAAAGGGTCATAGAATTCAGAGAGCATTTTCTTCCATTCTAAATTACCTTTGGCGATATGGTCAAATTGATTTTCTATTGTCGCAGTAAATTGATAATCCATTATTTGTTTAAAATTATCCTCTAAAAAATTCGTGACCACAATTCCTATGTCTGTAGGAGATAGTTTGTTTTTTTCTCTACCTGTAATTTCCGTTTTTTCTTCAACTTTGATTTTGTCACCAATTAAGGTAATGGAGTTGTATATTCGTTCCACTCCTTCCTTTATTTTTTTGTCTACATAACCTCTTTTTTGAATTGTAGAAATAGTTGGAGCATATGTGGATGGTCTACCAATACCAAGCTCTTCCAGTTTTTTAACAAGAGATGCTTCCACATACCTTGAAGGAGGTCTAGAAAATCGTTGAGTTCCTGTTATTCCAGTTGAAATAAGATTCTCGCCTTCAGTAACTTTAGGCAATAAACCAGGTGTTTCGTCTTCATCAGAATCTTGAAGTGAGCTGGCAATGTAGACTGAAAGAAATCCATCAAAGACAATCACTTCACCTTTGCAATTAAAATGTTCCTGAAGATCATTTCCCTTAATCTTAATAGTTGTTCTTTCAAGCTTTGCATCACTCATTTGACTGGAAATTGCACGTTTCCAGATTAAATCATATAATCTGTTCTGATCGTGTTCCATGTCAATTTCATTTGTATCAAAACTTGTAGGTCGGATTGCTTCATGAGCCTCTTGAGCAGCACTGGATTTTGTGGTGTATTGTTTAGGATTTGAATATTCTTCTCCATAATTAGATACTATAGTCTTTTTTGCTCCGTCTCGAGCAGTTTGAGATAAATTCACCGAATCCGTTCTCATATAGGTAATCAGCCCCGATTCATATAACCTTTGTGCCACAGACATAGTGCGCGATACTGCGAATCCTAATTTTAAACTGGCTTCTTGTTGAAGAGTGGATGTAGTAAACGGTGCTGAAGGTTTTTTGGTTGCTGGCTTCTTTTCAATAGTTGAAACGGAAAAATCTTTACCAATGCAGTTATTCATGAATGACCGTGTATCTTCGAGAGATTCAAACTGTGCAGATAAATCACCATTAAGAATACCATTTTGTGCTTCAAATGAGCCATTTACTTTATAGGAGAATTTTGATTCAAATGCATTGATATTATTCTCTCTTTCTACAATTAGTTTTACTGCAACTGACTGTACTCTTCCAGCTGATAAGCTGGGCCGAACTTTCCTCCATAATACGGGTGATAATTCAAAACCAACAATTCTGTCAAGTATTCTTCTGGCCTGTTGCGCATCTACTAGTTTTTGGTTAACTGTTCGATATTCAGTTATTGCTTGTAAAATGGCACTTTTTGTTATTTCATTAAATGTAATTCTCCTAGTATCTTTTTTATCCAATTTCAAAGTTTCCTGTAAATGCCACGAGATGGCTTCCCCTTCACGGTCTTCATCAGTAGCCAACCAAACAATTTCTGCGTCTTTGGCAAGCTTTTTTAATTCAGATACAATCTGTTTCTTATCAGGTGAAACTTCATAAACCGGATTAAATCCGTTTTCAATATCAATTGCCAGCCCTTTCTTTGCAAGGTCTCTAACATGACCAAAACTCGATTTAACGATAAAGTCTTTTCCAAGATAATTTTCAATTGTTTTTGCTTTAGCAGGGGACTCAACAATAACTAGATTTTTTGGCATAACTGGATTTTGATATTCTGCAAATGTATGTTTTCTAAACGGCAACTTTCAAATGTTTGTTTGAAATAATTTTTTTTTGTGTCAGTTAACCGTAGGTTAAATACTATAAATAAAATCGGTATAATATTTATGACATTTTGTCATGCTTATTGTTTTTCATAACTTTGTGGTCTCAATTACCTACGAATACATGATAAAGGATAATAATGTAATTATTGAAGATAGACAAGGTGAGATTATTGAAGGGAGTCAATCGTCTAAGCACTCTGATACGAAGAAACTATATATTGAGAGCTATGGATGTCAGATGAATTTTTCTGATAGCGAAGTTGTAGCCTCTATTTTGAAAGAGAAAGGGTATTCTACGACTCGTAATATAGATGATGCCCAAGTGGTGTTGATTAATACATGTTCCATACGGGATAATGCTGAAAAAAGGGTAAGGAACCGACTTACAGAATTCAAAAAGAAGAAAAGGGACAATCCAGAATTGGTTGTAGGAATTCTTGGTTGCATGGCTGAAAGGCTCAAAAAATCTCTTTTGGAGCAGGAAAAGTTAGTGGATTTAGTAGCTGGTCCGGATGCGTATCGAGATTTACCTAATCTCATTGATGAGGTAGGCACAGGTCAAAGGGCTGTTAATGTTTTACTTTCAAGAGATGAGACTTATGCTGATATTTCTCCTGTGAGGCTGGATAAAGGTGGGATTTCGGCATTTGTGACTATTATGAGAGGCTGCGACAATATGTGCTCTTTTTGTGTAGTTCCTTTTACCAGAGGTAGAGAAAGGTCTCGCGATCCAGAAACCATCGTGCAGGAATGTAAAGACCTATTTAGTAAGGGGTATAGAGAAGTGACCCTACTGGGTCAAAATGTGGATAGCTATAGATGGAATATATCTAATAAAGGAGAAATTAAAAATCCAGATAAGCCTACAGTCAATTTTGCACAGCTAATGGAAAAAGTTGCTTTGGTTTCACCAGACCTAAGAGTCAGGTTTTCAACCTCTCACCCCAAGGATATGACAGATGATGTATTGCGTACTATGGCGTCATATGAGAATATTTGCTCCTACATCCATTTGCCTGTACAGTCAGGTAACTCAAATGTATTGACTCGAATGAATAGAGGATATTCTCGCGAATGGTATCTGAAAAGAATACAGGCCATACATGAAATAATTCCAGATTGTGCTGTTTCAACAGATGTTATTTCTGGATTCTGTGGAGAAACGGAAGAGGAACATCTGGATACACTTTCATTAATGGATGAGGTCAAATATGATTTTGCATATATGTTCAAGTATTCAGAAAGACCTAAAACGCTTGCTGAACGTAAATTTGAAGATGATATTCCGGATGAGGTCAAATCGAAACGCCTTTCAGAGATTATTGAAAAGCAATTAAAATATTCACTGGAATCAAATAAGAAAAGAGTCGGTTGTGTTGAGAGAGTTTTGGTGGAAGGGGAGTCTAAAAGATCAGATGAACACATGTGTGGGCGTACTGATCGGAATTCGATGGTTGTTTTTGCTAAAGGGGATTTTAATAAAGGAAGCTATATTAATGTGAAAATATTGGACTGTACTTCTGCCACTTTGATTGGAGAGGTAATCTAAAAAATCAAATTAGATATGAATGTTCAACAGATAAAACAGAGATTTGGAATAATAGGGAATTCACCCTCATTGAATCGTGCATTAGAAGTATCTGCACAGGTTGCACCAACTGATATCTCTGTATTGGTAACTGGAGAAAGTGGAACAGGAAAAGAAATTATACCACAGGTAATACACCAATTGAGCTCGAGAAAACACGGCCAATATATTGCAGTTAATTGTGGTGCTATTCCTGAGGGAACTATAGATTCAGAATTATTTGGTCATGAAAAAGGATCGTTTACCGGAGCATCGGGTAGCAGACTTGGGTATTTTGAAGTGGCTGACGGAGGAACTATTTTTCTTGATGAGATTGCAGAATTACCCATGCAGACACAGGTAAGACTTCTTCGTGTATTAGAAACAGGAGAGTTTTTACGCGTTGGTGCATCCAAAGTAATTAAAACGAATGTTCGAGTTGTGGCTGCGACAAATGAAAACATGAGTCAGGCCATTTCTTCCGGGAAGTTTCGAGAGGATTTATTTTATAGATTAAGTACGGTTCCCATAAAACTTCCGGCTTTAAAAGAAAGAAAAGACGATATTCATCTTTTGTTTAGAAAATTTGCTCATGATTTTGCAGAAAAATATAGGATGCCAGCAATAAAATTGGCCCCTGATGCGGTAGAGATGATACAGTCCCATCAATGGCCGGGTAATATTCGACAATTAAAAAATTTGGTGGAACAGATTTCAGTGATAGAAACATCTAGAGAAATTGATTCTTCTACGCTTTCAAAATATATTCAGAATACAAGTGATACAACGGATATTGTGTTAAGAAGGAATAAGTTGGATACGGAATTTTCTGAAAGAGAGCTCATGTATAAATTCTTGTTTGACATGAAAAAAGACCTGACAGAACTCAAAAAACTAGTGGTAGATATTATATCCAAAGACGGAGGAATTTCCTTAACAGATGGTCAAAGCGCAATAGTGAATAAAATGTATAGCGATGTGGAGAGTGGTGTGATTGCTTCAGGCAGGACTCTTCCAGAAGGGAACAGGGATAGTAATTTGGAGGGTGGAGATAATTTTGAAATTCATCAAGAAATTGAGGAATCACTTTCTCTGGAGGATCGCGAAAGAGAATTAATTAAAAAGGCCTTGGAAAAGCATAGAGGTAAAAGAAAATATGCTGCCAGTGAATTGGGTATTTCTGAAAGGACTCTTTACAGAAAGATTAAGGAATATAATCTCAACAACAAATGACAAAGACATTTATCTATCAGTGGATAGCCGCACTTTTCATTTTAACATCATGTTGGCCTTCAAGTGTGAGTTTTAAGGATTCTGGTTCCATGCCAGAGGAGTGGAAAAGTTTTTCTGTTGAAATGATTGAAAATAGAGCTCCAAATTGCCCATTGAATTATGGGCCCATACTTACCGAGGTACTTAAAGATGGCATTCAAAATAACACCCGACTTCTTTTAAATACGGAAGGAGAAGGGGAGCTTATTGTTAGTGGAGGTATAACTACGTACAATGTGGCACCAATAGCCATACAGGAAAACGATAATGCCTCAAAAAACAGACTGACAATTCGTGTTCAATTTGAATTTTTAATCAACACTACTGAAAAAGAGAAAGTGAGCTTTTCTGCTTCAAGATTTGCAGATTTTGATTCAAATGTTAATTTAGCATCTATTGAGAGTCAATTAATTGAAGATATCAACGGCCAGATATCTCAGGATGTAATAAATAAACTATTATCCAATTGGTAGAGCTAGATAAAAAAAACATAGAGCAGAAACTTTTTTCTTCAGAATTTAATTTTGGAGATTCATCTATGTTTAAGGAGTTGATGTCATTATACCCTTGGTGCTCCAGTTTTACTATTGCTTATCTTAAATCATTATGTGCATTAGATGATTTACGATTTACTTCTGAGCTGGAAGAATATGCTGCTCAGTTGAATTCGCGGGAAGTACTATATGACCTCATTCACGGATTAGCTGAAAAAGAAGAGTTTTCTGATACATTGAGCTCCTCTGTGTCTGAAACTGAATCTTCTGTTACTGAGAAATCAAATGTTGTTGACGAAGAAGTTGTAGAATCTGAAACGGAGGAAACGAAAATAAGCGATTCGTCTGATGATAAAGAATTGGAAAAATTGATTACATCAAAAATTATTTCTGATAATTACGTCAATGAATTAATTAGTGATCAGGAAGAGGATTCAACGAGTAGTCCTCAGGAAAATGAACCGGAGACAGTTGAAATACAGTCTGAACGGATAAATAAAGATCGTTTAGACGATTCTCCAAGGTCATTTGGTGAATGGTTGAAATTGGGTAATGATTCTAAGGATGTTGGGTCAGAAAAGGAATTTTTGACATTTGAAAAACCCAAAAAGGAATTTTTCTCGTCTTCAACAAAAGCTAAAGAAAGTATCGGGTTAGAAAACCTGCCGGTAAGCGAAACATTGGCCAAAGTTTTTGAAAGTCAGGGGAATTATTCCATGGCGATTTCAACTTATGAGCAATTAATTTTGATTTTTCCCGAAAAAAAGATTTTCTTTGCAAACCAAATTAAGAAAATAAATACTAAAATTAAATAAATGGACGCGATTCTTTCAATACTAGTTTTTTTGGCAAGTATACTGTTAATCTTTGTGGTATATATCCAAAATCCTAAGGGTGGCGGGTTAAGTTCTGATTTTGGGTCTCCAGGCCAGCTGGGGGGGGTCAAAAGAACTAACGAGTTTATTGATAAATTAACTTGGTCTTTAGCTGGAATTATTATGGTGGCTAGTATTCTCATTACAATGAGACAACCAAAGCAAAAAGACCTGACGAAGAAGCAAAATACTGAACAAGGAGCTCCACAGCAACAACCAGAAAATTAGATTGTTTTTGTGTCAGTATGTCACTTTCTATGACATGTTTTTAATCCAAAGAATAAATAATGCGTTAAAATGTCTTGATTTTAGTCTTGGCACAGATTTCGTGTAATGTGAATCAAATAAATATTAAATAAAATGGCAGTGAAATTTAAACCATTAGCAGACAGAGTACTTATAGAACCTGCACCTGCAAAAGAGACCACGATGAGTGGGATTATTATTCCAGATACGGCAAAAGAAAAACCTTTGATGGGAACAATAGTTGCTGTTGGACCTGGGAAAAGTGATGAATCTATGACAGTTAAAACCGGAGATTCGGTTTTATATGGACAGTATTCTGGAACAGAAATTAAGATAGAAAATGGTAATTATTTGATTATGAAAGAATCAGATATTTACGGAATTTGTAAATAATAAAAATTTAAAGAAATGGCAAAAGATATATTATTTAATGTAGAGGCAAGAGAAAAACTTAAAAAGGGAGTAGATGCACTTGCTGATGCTGTTAAAGTTACATTAGGACCAAAAGGTCGTAATGTGGTTATAGGCAAGAAATATGGTGCTCCGACGATTACAAAAGATGGAGTAACTGTAGCTAAGGAAATAGAGATTGAGGATGAAGTGGAAAACATGGGAGCACAAATGGTTAAAGAGGTGGCTTCTAAAACTGCGGATATCGCAGGTGATGGTACTACAACAGCAACTGTACTTGCGCAGGCTATAATCAGTGCTGGTTTAAAGAATGTTGCAGCAGGTGCTAATCCAATGGATCTCAAAAGAGGGATCGATAAGGCAGTTAGTCAGGTGGTTAAAAACCTTCGCAAAATATCCAAAGAGGTAGGTTCAGATATTAGTAAAATTGAGCAAATTGCTACCATTTCTGCCAATAATGATGAAGCTATTGGAGCCCTTATTGCTAAAGCTATGAAAGATGTAGGTAATGATGGAGTGATTACAGTAGAAGAGGCAAAAGGGATTGAAACAGAAGTTAAAACTGTGGAAGGAATGCAATTTGACAGAGGGTATTTATCTCCCTATTTCGTTACAAATACTGAAAAGATGATTACTGATATGGAAGAGCCATTGATTCTTATCTGCGATAAGAAAATCTCTTCTATGAAGGATTTAATGCCTATTCTTGAGCCTGTGGCTCAATCCAGTAAAGGACTTTTAATTATCGCAGAGGATGTTGATGGGGAAGCTTTAGGAACTTTAGTGGTGAATCGTATAAGAGGATCTTTAAAAGTTGCTGCTGTGAAAGCTCCTGGTTTTGGAGACAGAAGAAAGGCGATGCTCGAAGATATTGCCATTTTAACAGGTGGTCAGGTCATTTCTGAGGAAAGAGGAATAACTCTGGAGAACACAACTATTGAGATGTTAGGAACTGCTGAAAAAATTGAAATCGATAAGGACAATACAACCATTATCAATGGTAAAGGTGGAAAAGCTGATATTAAGGCGAGAGTATCTCAAATTAAAGCTCAGATTGAATCAACTACCTCAGATTACGATCGTGAAAAACTTCAGGAAAGACTAGCTAAATTATCTGGAGGAGTTGCGGTTCTATATGTTGGTGCTCCTACGGAAGTTGAGATGAAAGAGAAAAAAGACAGGGTAGAGGATGCTCTTGCTGCGACAAGAGCCGCTGTAGAAGAAGGTGTGGTAGCAGGTGGAGGAGTTGCCTTGCTCAGAGCAATAGAAACCCTGGATAAAATAAAAGGTCTTAATGAAGATGAAATTACGGGAATAGCTATTGTGAAAAGAGCAGCTGAAGAACCTCTTCGACAGATTATTGAAAATGCTGGAGGTGAAGGTGCTGTTATTGTACAGGAAGTAAAATCAGGGAAAGATGACTTTGGTTATAATGCAAGGACAGAGAAGTTTGAGCCTTTATTTAAAGCTGGTGTTATTGATCCTACTAAAGTGACAAGAATTGCTGTGGAAAATGCAGCTTCTATAGCTGCAATGCTCTTAACCACGGAATGTGTAATTGCTGACCAGCCTGAGGAAGCTCCTGCTGCAGCAATGCCGCCAATGGGAGGAGGAATGCCTGGAATGATGTAATTAAGTAAAATTCATACTATTTTAAAAGCCGTTTATGACGGCTTTTTGTATTTTTAGTAGTTTGGTACAAATTTTGGCTCCTTATTTGCGATGAAAAAAATCCTGTTTTTTATTCCTCTTTTATATCTACTCTCGTCATGTATTGAAATTCTTGACGATATTAAATTCAACCCTGATGGTTCGGGCACCTTTAAGTACACGATAAATCTTAGCTCAAGTAAGGTAAAAATTAATTCTATACTTGCTTTGGACAGCTTGGATGGGAAAAAAGTCCCATCCAAAAAAGAGATACAACAAAAAATTGATGATTTTGCTGCAGAATTGTCTTGTCAAGAGGGGATTTCTAATCTTCATATTGATACGAATTATACTCAATATGTTTTTAAGGTTCAATTCGAT
>Ga0206686_1000114_pt1 | contig 24365 bp, 20 predicted proteins | sample M250012015metaG_FD_155447 | JGI IMG/M metagenome (GOLD analysis project Ga0206686, IMG submission 155447) | Ammonia-oxidizing marine archaeal communities from Monterey Bay, California, United States - M2 500m 12015 | ecosystem: Environmental > Aquatic > Marine > Intertidal zone | place: USA... | reverse complement strand
CAAGCATTAGACCAGCATAAGATGAAAGATCCATCTCATGGTAAGAGTCCTCACCATTACTAAAGTGACATGTTGTACAAGCAATAGAGCCATCAAACCATGCATTTGCTTCAGTAAACAATGGCAGTACATCGGCGCCAAAGTTAGCGTAGTGTGAAGCACCATCACCGTCCTGATAACTGAACGTACCATTAGAGGCACCACTATCAACCCATGCACCTATTAGACCAACAGCAGTAACATCACCAGTTCCAGCAGAAACATTCATAGATGTCCCCATTATCACTGAGCCTAATGCAATGGCTGTTTTTTTATTAAAAACATTAAATTTCATAACTGTTCTCCTTATTCTCTATATTCAGTGCCAGAAATTTCCATTCCATTGCTCATCGCAGTGTGGAAGAATTCTAGGTTGTCATATTGACTCTTGTGTCTCTTGAATGGTTTTGCACGAACCTGCTTGTTACAACCGCCGTAACGACGCTGAATCGTACCGAATCCATCACCCTTTGACTTAGCCCATTTGCCACGCCACACTGGGAAGTGAGTCGTTTGGCCTAAACCTGTAGATAACGTATTGCCTCGAGCACGCTTACCTGCATTATCGATATGACAGTTTGCACACGACATATTTAACTGCCCGCGTTTAGCGTAATAGAATCTCTTACCGTCATTATAAGCCGCAAGCGCTGCAGGATCATCCGCAGGTACAATTACATTAATAACTGTTCCTACTCCGATGTTTGTCAGGTAAGCCGCAACCCAGGCATGTTTACCCTTGCCTGTGCCCCACTTCTTCTCGCCATTAGTAACTAAACAATCAATAAGTGCTTGCTCTAGAGTGTCAACCTTGCCTTTATTATGGTTCCATCTAGGATATGCAGCTCTTATTTCAGTATCGAACTCCTTAAAACAACTTGAGAATATCTTGCCATTTGCGAATGGCTTATGCCATAGCTCCTCACCCTTTTCAAGTAAGTCCTCAAAAGGTGGCATCTCCATTATCGCTTCGAATTGCATCATCTTGTCGTCACTCATAGCGTATGGGCCTTTTGAAAAGCTGTTTATGCCTGAGTTTGCAAAATTATAAATAAAATAACTTTGAAACGCATCAATGTCGGCTTGCACTGCAGGTGACTGTTGCGCAAGCGCTACAGGCGAGCTCAGTAAAGCCGTTGTTGCCATTGTTATGATTATTTTTTTCATTAATCTCTCTCCTTAGATAATCAGTTACTTAGACTTTGCAGTCGCAGAACCTGAACCACCATTGTTATCTGTGTAAGCCAAGGTAACTTCATCGCCCTTAGCGCCTGGAACTTGAAATTGAAAGTAAGGATCTTTAGAGACTGCAGCACCGATATCGGCATCAACCACTTTAGTACCATTATGTGTAACAGTAACATTGTCAATATGGTTTGCTGGAATCAGCTCACCTTTTTTGTCTTTTCTAAATCCAGTTTCCATCGGGTGTTTAACTATAGCTTTAACTTTAATAACACCTTTTCTCGCTTTTGGTTTTAGTTTAATTTTTCCCATTTTATTACTCCTTAATATGTTATTAAATTAACCGCCACAGCCGCCAACAGTTACCTTTATTTCGCTTGTAATAGCTGAAACAGAACCTCCAGCAGTAACTACAGCAGTAACTGGGGAAGTTTTACCCATCTTGATTCTTGTAGAAACAAAACCGAGCGCACCTGAAAAATTAAAGGATGCTGCAAGAGGTGTTGCGTTAGATTGAACTAAGAATGATATGTTTGAAACATCACTCATCTTAGAGGCATCAACAGATACAGGGACTACTGCTCCATTTTCTGCAATTTTTGGGGCTTTAAATTTGAATGTGCCTTCAGCTGCCCCGGCTGCCGCACTACTCGCGGCGTCTGATGTCGCTTTAAACGCATCTGAGGCTGCAAAAACCATATTAGGTGTTAGTAGACCTGCTCCAACTGCGGTTACAACTGCAGAGCTAGCCATAGCGCTTTTTAGAAATAATCTTCTTTTCATAATATCTCCTTGAAATTATAGTGAATGAATGAATGCAGTAATCTTATCTATTTGGTCCGCACTTAACATATTATGGCGTCCAAATGGAGGCATCATAGTATTAGGGTTTGCTACCGTAGCATCATAGATTTGTGCTCTTAGTTTGGCAACATCCGGGTACCTAGCCTTCATCGCTATAAGTGGTGGTCCGATATTTCCTGGTTGGGATCCTCCAGCAATCATATGACAAGCTAAACAGTTGCCTAGTTTACGATCAAAAGCAAGTTCCTTGCCGCTCATCTCTTTAGCACTTAATTCTAATGGCATTGCAAATAATGTAGCCAAAGTAATAACTGCTGAGATAGATGAAATCGTTTTTTTCATATTTCTCTCCTATATAGAAAAAACAAATTTAAAAATCAATAGTAAATATCTCCAGATTGTAGATTAATAAAAACCTACACGATTTTGATTTTAAACAACTATTCATTTTTTTTACATACCCCTTTGGGGATATACAATTACCTATTACGAGCTATATTTGTTGCGCAGCCTTTATTAAAGCCCTAGCTTTGTGCATAGTCTCGTCCCATTCGGACTGCGGGACTGAATCATAAACAATTCCAGCACCTGCTTGAACGTATAAAACTTCATTCTTGATTACAGCTGTACGGATAGCAATAGCCATATCCATGCAACCGTGCCAAGAAAGATAACCAATGGCGCCTGAATAAATATTGCGCTTTAATGGCTCAACTTCATCGATTATTTCCATGGCTCTTACTTTTGGAGCCCCGCTAAGAGTTCCAGCTGGAAATGTCGCCCTTAAGACGTCAATTGCGCTCATGTTATCTTTTAAGTCGCATTCAACGTTAGATACTATATGCATAACATGCGAGTAGTTTTCAACAAACATCTTGTCAGTTAATTTTACTGTGCCAGTCTTGGCTATACGCCCCAAATCATTGCGACCAAGATCTATCAGCATCAAGTGCTCAGCTATTTCTTTTTCATCAGACAGTAGCTCTTTCTTTAGTGCTAAATCCTCTTTATGGTTTTTACCCCTAGATCTTGTCCCAGCTATAGGCCTAACAGTTGCATGACGATCAGAGTCAACTCTTGTTAGGATTTCTGGTGAAGACCCAACAATAGTCACATCATCTAGGTTTAGATAGTACATATATGGCGAAGGATTTAGACGCCTTAATTGACGATACAGTTCAATGGGTGGTAATTTAAATTCACAACTAAGTCTCTGCGAAGGTACTACCTGCATAACATCGCCAGCCCTAATGTATTTTTGTATTTTTATTACTGTTTTTTTGTACTCTTGCTCACCAAAGCTGGATATAAAATCTTTTTCACTAATATTACTTGTTACTCTTTCACTCTTTTGCAAGGGCTTGTTAATTTGTTCTGCAATCAGGTTTAGCTTATCTAATGCTTTGTCATATGTGTCGGATTTCGGATTTATATGAGTAATAACGAAGGCCTTGTTTAGTAAATTATCAAAAACAACCAGGTCGTTTGACAACATTAACAGGATATCTGCCACCTCTAATTCGTCTTTCTTGCTTATATTAGATAACCTTGGCTCTATATATCTGATGATTTCATACCCGAAATAACCAACCAACCCGCCATTAAATTCTGGCAAATCGCCTATCTTTGGGACTCTATATTGCTGCTGATAATCTTCAATCCAAGTCAATGGATCATCAACCAATATAGATTTTATTAATTGGTTATTTTTTTCAATTCTGACCTCGTAATCGAATACCTTGATTAGTGTCTCTGCTGGAAGCCCTATCATCGAGTATCTGCCCCATTTTTCTCCGCCCTGTACTGACTCGAACAAATACGAATAAGGTTTATCGCCTAACTTTAAATACAACCCAAGAGCGGTATCGGTATCAACAACTATCTCTTTAAATACAGGAATATGATTAAAACCGTCTGCAACAAATTTATCAAAAGTTGATTTATTCATAAGTGCATTTTATACCTTAATGAGTATTGATTTAGGTGCTCTATATGCAAAAAATGCACTGAAGTTCAGTGCATTTTTTAGTGGACATTGCTTGAAAATGTTATTTAGTCTTCTACTTTGGCTTCCATCTCCTCTTGTGCTTCAGCCTCACTAAGTTGAGCAGACAGTGCCTCCTCTGCTTCAGCAGTTTGCATGACATTTTCAGAGCGACGACGTCTTAGCTCTTCATGAGTTTTAAAGCCAGTCCCTGCTGGGATAAGACGACCAACGATTACGTTCTCCTTCAAGCCAAGAAGTTTATCTACACGTCCGGTAGTTGAGGCCTCAGTAAGGACTCTGGTTGTTTCTTGGAATGAGGCGGCAGATATAAACGACTCAGTAGCCAGTGATGCCTTAGTGATACCCATCAATAGTCTCTGGTAGGTAACTAGATCTTTGCCCTGTGCCTTTAACTGTTTATTAGTCTCAATTACTCTCGCGTACTCAGCTGTCTCTCCATTTACAAATGTAGAGTCTCCTGAACTAAGAACCTCAACTTTACGTAGCATCTGCTTAACGATAACCTCGATATGCTTATCAGAAATTTTTACACCTTGCAGACGATAAACGTTCTGTACCTCTTTAACAACATAATTAGCCAAAGCTGGGACGCCCAATAAACGCAAAATGTCATGCGGATTAGACGGACCATCAGAAACTACGTCTCCTTTTTCAACAGTCTCGCCATCAAAAACATTAATTTGTCTCCATTTATGAATCATCATTTCAATAGCTTCGCCATCATCATTAGTAATAATTAAACGATCCTTACTCTTGGTTGGGTTGCCAAAACTTACCACCCCAGGAGCTTCAGCAAGTATAGAATGGTCCTTAGCTTTACGTGCCTCAAATAAGTCTGCAACACGTGGCAAACCACCCGTAATGTCGCTCGTTTTAGAGAGATCTTTAGGTATCTTGGCTAAAATTTCACCGGCAGAAATAGGTTGCTGATCTTCTAAGTTGATTTTCACTTTTGAAGGCAAATAATGAGTTGAAAGTATTGACTCCTCATCACTAGGATTTACAAGCTTGATGAGAGGCTTTAACCCCTTAGCTATTGTTGATCTTTTAGACTCATCGATAATTTCATAATAATTCAAACCAGTTAATGGGTCACTCCTTTTCATTACTGTTGCGCCTTCAACTAAGTCCACAAATACTACCTTGCCAGATTGCTCTGCAATTATTGGGTGTGTGTATGGATCCCAATCAGCGATCTTATCTTTTGCTTTAACCTTACCACCATCTTTAACATGAACTATTGCTCCGTATGGTATCTTGTAGCGCTCCTTCTCTTGACCTTTGTCATTGTGTACTGAAACTTCTGATGATCGAGAGATAATCACTAGATCGCCATTAGTATTAGTAATTGACTTAAGATTTTCAAAATGAACTATGCCATCGGTATTGATATTGACACTGTTAGTTACGGTTGAGGCGCTTGCAGCGCCACCGATATGGAAGGTACGCATTGTTAACTGTGTGCCCGGCTCACCAATAGACTGAGCTGCAATAACACCTACAGCCTCACCTACACCAATTTTATGTCCGCGAGCCATATCATTACCGTAACACGATGAACAAACTCCGTATCTAGTTTCGCAAGTAATAGCAGAGCGAACCCTTATTGATTCTATGCCCAGTTCATTTATCTTGTCAGAATCACTAAGAGTTATAAGGTGTCCCTTTTCAAAGAACACTTCATTTGAGTCTGAACTCAATACAGCCTCAGAGGTAACCCTTCCAAGTGTAGCCTCACCTAATGTTTGTACAATATTACCGCCATCGATAACAGCTTTCATAATCAAACCATTATCTGTACCGCAATCATTTTCAGTAATAACAAGGTCTTGCCCAACATCAACTAAACGTCGAGTCAGGTACCCTGAGTTTGCCGTTTTAAGTGCCGTGTCAGCTAAACCTTTTCGTGCACCGTGAGTGGAAATAAAGTACTGCATATTATTCAACCCTTCACGGAAATTACTAGTTATAGGGGTTTCAATAATAGATCCGTCAGGCTTAGCCATAAGGCCACGCATACCAGCTAACTGACGTATCTGAGCTGGAGAACCCCTAGCTCCTGAATCCGCCATCATATAGATGGAATTAAATGAAGGTTTCTTCGAGGTGTCTCCATTAGAGTCTGTGACCTCTTCAAAGCCAACCTCATCCATCATAGCCTTTGCTACCTGTTCTGAAGTACGTGACCAGATATCAATTACCTTATTGTAGCGCTCCCCATCAGTAACAACGCCTTGAGAGAACTGCTGTTGTACATCCTTCACAAGCACCTCTGCTGCTTCAATCATAGAGGCCTTTGTGTCAGGAATAATCATGTCATTAGAACAGAACGAAATGCCAGACTTGGTGGAGTACTGGAATCCCATGTACATCATCTGGTCTGCAAATATTACTGTGTCTTTTAATTCTTGAGTTCTATAACAAACATGAATCAAACGAGAGACAACTTTTTTTGTTATGGCTTCATTAATTAAATCGAACTGCAATCCTGCAGGCAATATCCTTGAGAAAATCGCTCTACCAACAGTTGTATCAACTATTCTCTTTGAGCTAGGCTCGTATTTTCCCTCTTTATTAGTATAGTCCTGAACTCGTAACTTAATTTGTGCATGTAAACTAACACTTCCTGACTCGTATGCATTTAGAGCCTCGGTAGTGTTAGCAAAAATCATACCTTCGCCCTTTTGGTTTACCTTATCACGAGTCATATAGTAAAGTCCTAAAATTACGTCCTGTGAAGGCACAATAATTGGATCACCACTGGCAAGGTGTAGTACGTTATTTGAAGCCAACATTAGCGTCCTAGCTTCTAGTTGCGCTTCTTCAGATAGTGGGACATGAACAGCCATCTGATCTCCATCAAAGTCAGCGTTAAATGCGCCACAAACTAAAGGATGCAACTGTATAGCTTTGCCCTCAATAAGTAACGGCTCAAATGCTTGTATGCCTAGACGGTGAAGTGTAGGAGCACGATTAAGCATAACTGGATGTTGATGAACCACTCTTTCCAAAATATCCCAAACCTCAGGAATCTCACTCTCAACCATCTTCTTAGCCGCCTTGATTGTTGATGCTAGTCCATTAGCCTGCAAACGATTATAAATAAAAGGTTTGAATAACTCCAAAGCCATTTTCTTTGGTAAACCACACTGATGGAGCTTTAGGTATGGACCACAAACAATAACAGAACGGCCAGAATAATCTACCCTCTTTCCGAGTAAGTTCTGGCGAAAACGACCCTGCTTACCCTTAATCATATCTGCAATTGATTTTAATGGACGACGATTGTTACCCATAACAGCTCTTCCACGACGACCATTATCAATCAATGAGTCTACAGATTCTTGTAACATACGTTTTTCATTGCGCACAATAATTTCAGGAGCATCTAACTCCAATAAACGCGCTAAACGATTATTACGATTAATAACACGACGATACAGATCATTCAAATCTGAAGTTGCAAAACGCCCACCATCAAGGGGGACTAAGGGTCTTAAATCAGGTGGAAGTATTGGTAATACTTTCAGTATCATCCATTCCGGTTTATTTCCTGATTTAATCAATGAGTCAACCAACTTAAGACGTTTATTAATCTTTTTAAGTTTGGTTTGAGATTTTGTATTTAAACTATCTTCACGAAGGTTGGCTGCCTCTTTCTCTAACTGCATCTCACTCAAAACATCTTGAATAGCTTCGGCACCCATTTTTGCGTCGAATTCATCGTCCCCAAACTCGTCAAGAGCATTGAAGTACATTTCTTCTGTAAGAAGTTGCTTATATACTAGTGGTGTTGATCCCGGATCGGTAACCAAGAATGCTTCAAAGTAAAGTACTCGCTCTATATCCTTAAGTGTCATATCCATCAACAAACCTAATCTTGAAGGTAGTGATTTAAGATACCAAATATGAGCAACAGGTGCTGCTAACTCGATATGGCCCATGCGCTCACGACGCACTTTTGAAAGTGTAACTTCAACACCACACTTCTCACAAACCACGTTACGGAATTTCATGCGCTTGTATTTGCCACACAAACACTCAAAGTCCTTCATTGGGCCAAACACCTTGGCACAAAACAAGCCTTCTCTTTCCGGCTTAAATGTGCGGTAGTTAATTGTTTCAGGTTTTTTTACTTCACCATAGGACCATGAACGAATCTTTTCTGGAGAAGCGAGTCCAACTCTAATTGCATCAAAGTCTTGATCTTTGTTTTGCTGTTTTAAAATTTGTAATAAATCTTTCACTTATTTCTCCTAGTTAGTGTTGCTCTAATTCGACATCGATACCCAAAGACCTAATCTCTTTTACAAGTACATTAAATGACTCAGGCATAACTGACTCTGTAATATTGACACCATCAACAATACTCTTGTACATCTTCGCTCGCCCAGTAACATCGTCTGATTTGACTGTTAACATTTCACGTAAAGTATGTGCGGCTCCGTAAGCTTCAAGGGCCCACACCTCCATCTCACCAAACCTTTGACCGCCAAACTGTGCCTTACCACTGAGAGGTTGCTGAGTTACTAGAGAGTATGGCCCTGTTGAACGGGCATGCATTTTATCGTCTACTAAATGATTCAGTTTCAACATATGCATATAACCTACTGTAACTTTTCTATCAAACGGATCACCTGTTCGTCCATCATATAGCTGAACTTGACCACTCTCAGGAAGGCCTGCCATTTGAAGTAATGACTTTATATCTTTTTCCTTTATGCCGTCAAACACAGGGGTTGCCATAGGTACACCTTCGCGCAAGTTCTTTGCTAGTTCTATAATTTCGTCATCACTAAACAAGTTTAGATCTTCTTTTTTACCGAAACTGTTATAGACTTTATCCAGAAACGCTCTTATCTCTACGACCATGTTCTTCTTTTGCTCATCCAGCATTGCAGCTATCTTATGACCAAGACCCTTAGCGGCCCAACCTAAGTGAACCTCTAGCACCTGACCTACATTCATACGTGAAGGAACTCCAAGAGGGTTAAGTACAACATCTACAGTAGACCCGTCCTCTAGATATGGCATGTCTTCTATGGGAGATACTCTAGAGATTACACCCTTATTACCATGCCTTCCGGCCATCTTATCTCCAACTTGAAGGGTTTTACGTGTAGCCACATACACCTTAACCATCTTCATAACGCCTGGTGGTAATTCAGCTCCCTCGATAATTTTTTTCCTCTCCTCTTCAAAAAACTTGTCAAACTCAACTTGCTTAGCTTTTGCCTGCTTAACTAACACAGCTACTTCTTTATTGACTACTGCGTCCTCAACCTTTATCTTTGCGATATCAGTATTGTCAATCGAGTCCAGTAATTTCTTAACTAATTTTTGTCCAACCTTAATTTCACCAACACCTTTAGTTACTATAGAACCTGAAAGTTTTGATCGAACACGTCGAAAAATATCTCCATCAATTATTCCGAACTCATCGTCAATGTCTTTTTTAATCTTACTTAGACGCTCTTCATCAATACTTACTGCCCTTGAATCCTTCTCAACACGATCACGTGTAAATATCTGAACATCAATAACTACACCACTCTTTGATGCCCCTATGCGTAATGAAGAGTCCTTAACATTACTAGCCTTTTCTCCAAAAATAGCTCTAAGTAATTTTTCTTCTGGAGAAAGAACAGTCTCACTTTTAGGTGTAACCTTGCCAACCAATATATCTCCACCCTTGACACGTGCACCAACATATACCACACCAACCTCGTCTAACTTTGATAACGCAGATTCACTGACATTAGGTATGTCTGCTGTAATTTCTTCAGGACCCAACTTAGTGTCTCTGGAATAGGCTGTTAATTCTTCTATATGAATTGTTGTATAACGATCTTCATGTACAACCTTCTCTGAGATAAGAATTGAATCCTCAAAGTTGTAACCATTCCAAGGCATAAATGCAATTTTCATGTTTTGTCCCAATGCCAGTTCACCTAAATCTGTGGAAGGGCCATCAGCCAAAACATCACCAGCTACAATTTTTTCACCAGTTTTAACTAGCGGCTTTTGGTTAATACAAGTATTTTGATTTGATCTTGAGTATTTAGTCAAATTATATATGTCTACACCTAGCTCGCTTGCTTTAGTCTGGTTTGAATCCACCCTGATAACAATTCTTGATGCGTCTACCGCCTCAACAATGCCGCTATGTTTTGCGGTTACACAGACACGTGAATCTGTAGCAACAACACGCTCGATACCTGTACCTACAAGTGGTTTTTCTGCTTTCAGTACTGGGACAGCCTGACGTTGCATATTAGACCCCATTAGTGCACGGTTAGCATCGTCATGCTCTAAGAAAGGGATAAGTGATGCAGCCACAGAAGATATCTGTTTAGAGTCAATATCAATAAGTGTAACTTGGTCAGAATCAACTAGAACAAATTCATTCTTATGGCGACAAGAAATTAAATTATCAATCAACATAGAATTTTTATCAACCGTCGCATTTGCTTGAGCGATAGTATGACTAATCTCGTCTATTGCAGAAACGTAAACTACATCTTTGGTAACCTTACCGTTAGTTACAATCTGGTATGGAGTTTCTAAAAACCCATATTTATTTGTTTTAGCATACACAGCGAGGGTATTGATTAGGCCAATATTCGGACCTTCAGGTGTCTCAATTGGGCACAGTCTACCGTAATGAGAAGGGTGAACATCGCGTACCTCAAATCCAGCACGCTCTCTTGTTAATCCTCCAGGACCTAGTGCAGAAATTCTACGCTTATGTGTGACTCCGGATAGTGGGTTAACTTGATCCATGAATTGAGAAAGTTGGCTTGAACCAAAAAACTCTCTCACTGCTGCTGACACTGGCTTTGAATTAATTAAATCTTGTGGAGTTAGTTCATCAGTCTCAGCAAGATTCAGTCCTTCCCTTACAGCCTTTTCAACTCGAACAAGTCCAATCCTAAATTGATTCTCTATCATCTCTCCAATAGCGCGCACACGCCTATTAGCTAAGGTATCGACATCATCAACACTGTCGTTACCGTTCTTTATGTTAATTAGCAACTTTATAACACTTATTATGTCCTCATTAGTAAGTACATGTTCTCCGGTTTCTGAATCAATTCCCAACCTGCGGTTAAGCTTCATACGACCAACCTTAGAGAGGTCATAGCGATCATTTTTGAAAAATAAATTATTGAACAATGTATTTACTGCATCTTCAGTAGCTGGCTCACCAGGTCTCATTACATGATAAATGGACATTCTTGCTTCTAGCTCTGTTTGAGTATCGTCAATACGCAGTGTATCTGAGATATAGGCACCACCCATGGCATCATTAATATAGAGAATCTCGCATTTCTTAATTTTATTTGCAACAAGAATCTCAATAGTCTCCTCAACAATCAGGGTGTTAGAAGCGACCAATATTTCACCGCTATCTTTGTCGATGATATCTTCTGAAATGACCTTATTTAATAAATAATCGTGGGTTGCATTTATGGACTTGACTTTGGCTTTGTCTAATACTTTAACATGTTTGGCCGTAATCCTACGGCCTGCCTCGACCACAATACTCTTATTCACAACTATATCAAACTCAGCAATTGATCCTCTAAGTCTAGAAGGAGACATCTCAACGTCACAAGATTTAGCTTTCAATTTGACGCTAGTCTTTTCAAAGAAAGTGCTAAGAATTTCACTTTCATTGAGCCTCATAGCTCTCAATAGGGTTGTTACAGGTAACTTCCTACGACGATCAATTCGAACATATAAGTGTTCATGATGATCAAACTCAAAATCCAACCAAGAGCCCCTATAAGGTATAACTCTAGAAGAAAATAAAATCTTTCCAGATGAGTGTGTTTTGCCTTTGTCATGCTCAAAAATAACTCCAGGTGATCTGTGTAATTGAGAAACCACAACACGTTCAGTACCATTAATTACAAAAGTTCCAGTATCCGTCATAAGAGGTAGTTGACCAAGGTATACTTCCTCCTCTATAACCTGCTTAATTCTACGTTTTTTCTTCAGCGTTGAGCCATTCTTATCAAACAGTACCAGGTTAAGTTTGACTCTTAGTGTTGAAGCGAATGTTACTCCTCTAAGTTTACATTCTTCGACATTAAATTTTGGTTCTTGTAATTCGTAATCAACATACTCAATTTCAGCATACCCATTAATTGCAGTTATTGGGAACACTGAACGAAACACTGACTCAAGGCCAACGTCTTGTCTAGTTTCTTCACCAGTTTGAATAAAACTATTAAAAGAATCCACCTGTATAGCCAAAAGATCTGGCTCTTGTAGTATTGATTCTCTGGTACCAAAGTTATTTCTAATTCGCTTTTTTTCAGTAAATGAATAAGTCATGAATGCCTCGTATTAGTTGATAATTACAACAATTAATTTCTTGAAAAATTACCTTCAACGATATTGTTAACATGTGTCATTGAAGTTATTTTCCTCTACAAATATAAAACACCAAAATCCCCACGTGGGGATTTTGGATAAAGTCTAGAGCTAATATTATTTAAGCTCTACGCTAGCGCCAGCCTCTTCAAGCTGCTTCTTCATATCTTCAGCTTCAGCCTTACCTGCACCTTCTTTAATTGGAGCAGGTGCGCTTTCAACTAGATCTTTTGCCTCTTTAAGACCAAGACCAGACATTCCACGTACCGCTTTAATTACAGCCACTTTTTTGTCACCGAATGATGTTAGTACAACATCAAATTCAGTTTTCTCTTCTACAACCACTCCAGCATCTGCAGTAGCAGCGGCAGGTGCTGCAGCAACTGCAGCTGCTGATACACCAAACTTTTCTTCCATTGCCGAAACTAACTCAACAACATCCATTACAGACATATCTGCAATTGCATTTAAAATATCGTCATTTGATAATGCCATGATATTTACTCCTTTTATTTATTATTGTTTTTGTTCGCGAACTGCTGACACCACCCGAGTTACTTTAGTAGGGATCTCATTAAGAGTCCTAGCAAGTTTCTCAGTCGGAGCTAACATTAACGCCATCAACATACTGATAGCTTGATCTTTAGTTGGTAAGCTTGCGATACGTTTAAGCTGATCTGCATCCACAAATTCACCTGAAACGCCCAAACCTTTAACGACTAAATCTTCATTCTCTTTCAAGAATTCACTGAATACACGTGCCACAGCTCCTGGATCTTCTTGTGAAAAACCCAAAATTACCGGTCCACTAAGGACTGGTGTAACGCACTCACATTCTGTCTTCGCTAACGCTCTTATTGCTAAAGTATTTTTTACAACACGTAATAAAACATCAGCATCGAGAGCAGATGAACGCAGATTAGTCATTTGTTCAACTGTCAATCCACGATACTCAGCCACGCCGACAGAAACTGCAGTAGAAGCTACTGAGTTTACTTGTTCGATAACAACTTTTTTTGCTTCAAGATTTAGAGCCATAGTCTCTCCTGAACAATTAAACCAAACTAAACTTAGAAAAAATAAACCTAATATTAAGTTCGGTTGTTAAAAAAGAAAGTCATAACTTACAACTTTCGCCACAGAGTATTCACATACCCTCTACATAGGCAAATCGATTTCTCGATCAATTAAACAGATAATCTAGAAAGATTAACTGCACCTATGGTCTTTGAGGTCACGCATAATAAATCTGCGACCCAAAGAATTCTACTTAGATGTTTGATATATCCTATTAAACATCTAATGAAGTTAAATCAACACTGAGCCCAGGACCCATGGTTGAAGAAACACTCATTTTCTTAAAATAAATACCCTTAGCTGAGCTGGGCTTTGCCTTTTTTAATGCTTCCATTAAGGCGCTAATATTTTGTTCTAACGATTCTGCAGTAAATGATGCTTTACCGATACCAGCATGCACTATTCCTGCTTTATCAGCACGGTAACGAACTTGGCCAGCCTTTGCATTATTAACAGCAGTAGCAACATCTGGAGTTACTGTTCCTACCTTAGGGTTTGGCATTAATCCGCGAGGTCCTAACACCTGACCGAGTCGTCCAACTACTCCCATTGCATCAGGTGAAGCGATAACTACATCATAGTTTAAATCACCGTCCTGCATTGATTTCATTAGGTCATCCATTCCAACAACATCTGCACCCGCCTCTGTTGCCTTTTTTACATTATCTCCCTGTGTAAACACTGCTACACGGACAGTTTTCCCAGTACCGTTAGGGAGCACTACAGCTCCGCGAACATTTTGATCTGATTTTTTTGGGTCAATGCCTAGATTAATACTTATATCAACTGATTCATCAAACTTAGAGGTTGCACAGTCCTTTAACAGGTTGATAGCTTCACTCATAGCATAACGTTTGCCTATCTCTAGCTTAGTTGAATCGTTTTTTTGTTTTTTTGTTAGATTAGCCATAATATTAGCCCTCCACAACCATGCCCATAGATCGGGCTGTACCAGCAATAATATTAACTGCAGATTCAATATCATTAGCATTAAGATCTTTCATCTTAATGTTCGCTACTTCTTCCAATTGCGCTCTCGTTACATTGCCAACCTTGTTTATATGTGGCTCCCCACTACCCTTAGCAATCCCGGTAATCTTAAGAAGTAATGCTGCTGCAGGAGGGGTTTTAGTAACAAATGTAAAGCTACGGTCACTGTAAACTGTAATAATAACTGGCACCTTCATGCCTTTTTCAATTTCTTGTGTTTGCGCATTAAACGCTTTACAGAAATCCATAATATTAACACCGTGCTGACCTAAAGCAGGACCAACCGGCGGTGAAGGGTTAGCTTCTTGCGCTGGAACTTGAAGCTTTATATAAGATTCAATTTTTTTAGCCATTTTTCTTCCTTGAAGGTGTACACCTTCTTGTGGGTATAACGCTCGGTTTGAGCTTCCCTGTTAAACAACAACCATAGGTTGTATTTCTTTAAGTTTTCTCCACCTGAGAAAACTCTAACTCTACAGAAGTAGTTCGACCAAAAATAAGCACCTCTACTTCAAGTAAATTCTTTTCATAATCGACACTATGCACAGTACCATTAAATTCATTAAATGGTCCATCTGTAACCAGTATCTCTTCTCCTGGCTGGTATGCCACCTTAGGCTTAGGCTTATCTGCACCCTCCTGCACTTTTGCAAGAATCTTATCTACCTCACGCTGAGTAATTGGAGAAGGCTTTCCAGAAGAGCCACCAATAAACCCAATAACGTTATTGGTATTCTTAACCAATAACCAGCTAGGCTCTGTCAATTCCATATTAATTAACATATAGCCCGGGAAAAATTTTCTCTCGGCAGTTTTTTTCTGACCATCCTTTAATTCTACCACTTGCTCAGTAGGGATCATAACCTCACCAACCAAATCGTTGAGTCCTTCTCTTTCAGACGCCTCTGTTATTGCGAGCTTAACTTTTGCTTCATAACCGCTTCTTGCATGAAGCACGTACCATCTTTTAGACATTTAAATCCTTCTATTAAAAGTTAGTTATAAGTTGAACAGCCCAAGTAAAAAATGCATCCACTATCCATAAAAATATAGCAACAATCACCACAGCAATCATAATCATCCCTGTAGTTTTAATTGTCTCATCCTTGGTAGGCCATACAACCTTACGAAGCTCAATACGAGTCTCTTTCAAAAAAACAATAAGTCTAGATCCTTGCTCAGATTTTAGAAATATAAATATAGCAACAATAAGCCCTAAAAGTAATACCAATACCTTGTATAAGTCTTTACCTAATTGCAACGGATCAAAGTAAAAAACTATCAGCGATCCGATAACAATCAGTAATGATGCAATTACCTCGATTGAGAAATTTGCTTTTGATTGATTTTCTAATTTCTTACTCACATTACTTCCTTAGTATGGCAGGCAAGGAGGGACTCGAACCCCCAACCAACGGTTTTGGAGACCGCCACTCTACCAATTGAGCCACTTGCCTAAATATGTTCAACAGTAAAACACTTTAAAAGTGATAACAGTATTCAAAATAAATTAACTAATTACTCTATCACCTTAGAAACAACACCCGCACCAACAGTACGACCACCTTCTCTAATTGCGAACCTTAATCCTTCTTCCATTGCGATCGGTGCAAGCAACTCAATATTCATCTTCACGTTGTCGCCCGGCATTACCATTTCAACATCCTTAGGAAGCTCAACAGCGCCAGTTACGTCAGTCGTTCTGAAGTAGAACTGTGGACGATAATTGTTAAAGAATGGAGTATGACGTCCACCCTCATCTTTGCTTAATACGTACACTTCTGCTTCAAACTTAGTGTGTGGGTTTATTGAACCTGGCTTAGCTAGTACCTGACCACGCTCTACCTCTTCACGCTTAGTACCACGAAGCAATACACCAACGTTATCACCAGCTTGACCTGAATCTAGAAGTTTTCTAAACATCTCTACACCAGTACAAGTAGTTTTTTGTGTGTCCTTTATACCAACTATCTCTAATTCGTCACCAACGTTAACAATACCAGCCTCAATACGACCAGTAACAACTGTACCACGACCTGAGATTGAGAATACGTCCTCGATCGGCATAATGAATGCTTTGTCAGTATCACGTTCAGGTGTTGGAATGTATGTATCTAGTGCTTCTACTAATTTAAGAATTGAAGGTATGCCTATATCTGACTGGTCGCCCTCTAATGCTTTAAGTGCAGAACCTAGTATAACTGGAGTATCGTCACCTGGGAATTCGTATTCATCTAATAACTCACGGATTTCCATTTCAACTAGTTCTATCAATTCTTCATCGTCTACCATATCAGCTTTGTTCATATATACAACGATATATGGAACACCTACCTGCTTAGATAATAAGATGTGCTCACGAGTTTGAGCCATCGGACCATCAGTTGCAGCAATAACGATAATAGCGCCGTCCATTTGTGCAGCACCAGTGATCATGTTCTTTACATAGTCAGCGTGTCCAGGACAGTCAACGTGTGCATAGTGACGAGCCTCTGACTCATACTCTACGTGCGCTGTTGAGATTGTAATACCGCGCTCTCTTTCTTCAGGAGCGTTATCAATATCTGCATAATCCTTGAATTCTCCGCCTCTTGCTTCAGCCATCACCTTAGTGATTGCAGCAGTTAGCGTAGTTTTACCATGGTCAACGTGACCGATTGTGCCCACATTTACATGGGGCTTGGTTCTTTCGAATTTTTCTTTTGACATTTTTATTCTCCTTACTGAATAAATTAATTATTGGAGCTCACCAGCGGATTTGAACCGCCGACCTCTTCCTTACCAAGGAAGTGCTCTACCAACTGAGCTAGGTGAGCACAGCCTCTTCCACCTGGAGCGGGTAACGAGAATCGAACTCGTCTCATTGGCTTGGAAGGCCAAGGTAATACCAATATACGATACCCGCAAATCCTACTACTTTCACAATGGTGGAGGGGGAAGGATTCGAACCTTCGAAGGCAGAGCCGACAGATTTACAGTCTGTTCCCTTTGGCCACTCGGGAACCCCTCCAAAAAAACAATCAGACATTATCCCATATCTATTTGTATGGTGCAATACAATATACGGTCTTTTTTTTAAAGGTTTTTTGCTATTATCTATTAGCCAATTTATAGCCGAGACACTCCGCTAGATATTGCTGCATCATAGACTGCTTTAGGGACAGTTGAAATAAGTCTTGGATCAAAAGGTTTAGGAATAATATAATCTTTACCAAAAACTAATGAATCTATACTGTATGCATCTAGCACACTCTGTGGTACTTCAAGCTTTGCAAGCTCTCTTATTGCTTTTACAGCAGCAATTTTCATCTCGTTGTTTATTTCACTAGCTCTAGAATCTAAGGCGCCTCGAAAGATATACGGAAATCCAAGTACATTGTTAACCTGGTTAGGATAATCGCTTCTTCCTGTTGCCATCAACAAATCCTTTCTACAAGAAAATGCATCGACCGGTGTAATCTCAGGATCTGGATTAGATAGTGCAAATACTATTGGCTTTGCTGCCATCGATTTAATCATTTCTTGTGTAACAAGATCTCCTCTTGCAACACCAATAAAAACATCGGCCCCATTCATTGCATCGTCAAGTGTTTTTTTCTTAGTATCCAGTGCAAATACGGCTTTATATTTATTAACCTGATGCTTTCTATCTTCTGATACTACGCCGTTGCGATCAACTAGAATCAAGTTTTCCTTTTTAAACCCTAAGTTTGCCAACAACTCCAAGGTGGCAAGGCCTGCTGAACCTCCACCTGCAATAACAATCTGAGCCTTATCAATTGTTTTTCCTTGAATCTCTAGTGCATTTAAAAGGCCAGCTGCAACAATGATAGCTGTACCATGCTGGTCGTCATGAAATACAGGTATGTCTAACTTATCAATCAATCTCTGCTCTATTTCAAAGCAACGAGGAGCAGAAATATCTTCCAGATTAATGCCGCCAAAAGTTGGTGCAATATTTTTAATTGTGTTGACAATTTCATCAACGTCTTGCGTATCAAGTTCAATATTAAAAACATCAATATCTGCAAAACGCTTAAACAATACTGCTTTACCTTCCATAACCGGCTTAGCAGCCAAAGGCCCAACATTGCCTAATCCCAAAACGGCTGAACCATCAGTGATAACGGCAACCAAATTCCCTTTGGCGGTGTATTTATTTACTGCATTCTGATCTTTTGTAATTTCTCTGACAGGTGCTGCAACACCTGGGGTATAAGCTAGACTCAAGTCTTCTGCAGTTTCCAAACTTTTATGAGATGAAACATATATCTTGCCAGCTCTTCCTTGGCTATGATATTCGAGGGACTTTTCGTGAAATTGTTCAAGCATAATTACTACTAGTTTGTGGTCAGTTGTTATTTATTTTTCAACTTTATCATACATTGTAGTAACAATTATTGTTTAAAGATTGTCAAAGTCGTTATTTTTTTAGGCATACCGCATGAACGAAAGATGACAAAAAACTAAGATTATATCTATGTTTGTAGCCTGTGCTGAGTATTTTGTTCAACCATAAGATTAATTATTCTACAAACGACTCTCCTTTAGCAATGTCATCTCTAAGTATATCAAGTGCATTGTTTAGAGTAGACTCTTCAAAAGTTGTTAAAGTGCCATAATCTAATACTTTTTCAACGCCGTTTTTCCCTAAAAGAACTGGCTGTGCAAAAAAACGTGCCTTATCGCCAGGGCCCTCAATATATGTACACTCAATAACATTATCCTCGCCATTCAAAGCACGGACTAGTGAAAGACCAAATCTTGCAGCAGCTTGACCCATTGACAAGGTAGCTGAGCCTCCTCCAGCTTTTGCTTCAACAACTTCAGTCCCAGCATTTTGAATACGTGTAGTCATTACAGAGATTTCTTCGTCAGTAAATTTAAAGCCTGACTGAGAAAGCAATGGCAATATAGTAACTCCAGAATGTCCTCCAATTACAGGCACGTTAACATCTTCAGGGTTTAACCCTTTAGCTTCAGCGACAAAGGTATTTGAACGAATAATATCTAAAGTTGTAATGCCAAATAAGCGTGCTGGATTATAAACACCTTTTTGCTTTAAAACTTCTGCAGCGATAGCAACAGTGGTATTAACTGGGTTAGTAATAATACCAATTAATGCATTAGGACAAGTATCGGCACAAGCAGAGACAAGGTTTTTTACAATGCCTGCATTTATATTAAAAAGATCAGAGCGGTCCATGCCCGGTTTACGCGCAACGCCTGCTGAAATTAGTACAATATCTGCATCCTCTAGAGCTGGAGATGGATCTTTACCAGCAAATCCACTTACCTTTACAGCAGTTGGAATATGACTAAGGTCTGCAGCAACACCTGGTGTTACAGGAGCAATATCATATAACGACAAATCAGAGCCGGCTGGCAACTGTGTTTTTAAAATTAAAGCTAGCGCTTGACCAATTCCACCAGCAGCACCCAATAATACAATTTTCATAACATTCCTTATAAAAGATTAAAAAAAAGTCATTTAACAAATATTAATATGACCATCAAAACAACATAAATGTGACATTTATTTAATTAGTAAAATTAACACAGACTATTCATCAAAGTAATGTTACTAATAGATATTTCTTGTGGGCATACTGCTTCGCAGTGGCGATGATTCGAACAACTACCAAAACCCTCTAACTCCATTTGTCTAACCATATTTATTGCGCGCATATCGCTCTCCACTTTTCCTTGAGGAAGTCGATCTAAATGGGCAATCTTGGCTGACACGAAAAGACTTGCTGAAGCATTCGGACAAACCGCTACACAAGCACCACAACCAATACAAGTTGCAGAGTCAAAAGCAGCATCAGCATCATTCTTGTTGACCAGTTGTGAATTTGCATCAGGCGCAGAACCAGTATTCGTCGACACATAGCCGCCAGCCTGGATAATACGGTCAAAGGCATCACGATTAGTTAAAACGTCCTTAATCACTGGGAAGCTTTCAGCTCTAAAAGGCTCAATCCACAGTTCTGCTTGATTGGCATATTCACGCATATAAAGCTGGCAAGTAGTGGTGGCTTTTTTCTCACCATGTGGATGACCATTAATAACTAATGAACAGGCACCACAGATACCCTCTCTACAGTCATAATCAAAAACAATACAGTCTTCGCCTTTTTCAATAAGTTGCTCATTAAGTTGATCTAGCATTTCCAAAAACGAGGTGTCACTATCGATATTATCAACTTGATAGGTACAAAACTCGCCTTGAGTATGCGTGTTTTTTTGACGCCAAATATGGAGCGTAAAATTCATGTGTAATCCCTCACACTTGGTTTGACAAATTCAAAATTTAATTGCTCTTTATTTAGAATAGTGCCTTCTTGCGAATACTCCCAAGCGGCCACATAACTAAAGTTCTCATCATCTCTCTTAGCTTCACCATCTGAGGCTAAATACTCTAAACGAGCATGACAACCACAAGACTCTTCACGTTCAAGAGCATCACGACACATTAAGTGTCCAAGTTCGATAAAATCAGCAACTCTACCTGCTCGCTCTAGGGTTTGATTCATATCATTTTCAACACCAGTAACTTTGACGTTCTGCCAAAAATCTATTTGTAGAGCTTTAATTTCCTCGATAGCTGATTTCAGAGCTTCTCTTTCACGAGACATTCCACAAGCACCCCACAAGATTCGACCGACCTTCTTATGATAATAGTCAGGTGAGTGCTTAGGCTCTGGGGCATTCATTAATCTATTTATACGCTCTTTGGTATCATCAATTGCTTGAATCACATTTGGATGATTAAGATCAACAGGCTCAAGTTTATTTTTAGCGAGATAATTTGCAACAGTTCTTGGTGCGATAAAATATCCATCTGCCAAGCCTTGCATTAATGCTGAAGCTCCAAGTCTGTTAGCGCCATGCTCAGAGAAGTTTGCCTCGCCAGCCGCAAACAAACCATCAATAGTTGTCATTAGGTTGTAGTCAACCCAAAGTCCACCCATTGTGTAATGTGGAGCTGGGTAGATCTTCATAGGCAACTGGTAAGGATTTTCACCAGAAATTCGTTCGTACATATCAAATAAGTTACCGTATTTAGCCCTTACTTTATCTTCACCAATGCGCTCTATAATCGATGAAAAGTCAAGGTAAACCCCGAGCTTCTCGCCATTAATTTCAGTGCCAATACCACGACCTTCGTCGCAAATACTTTTTACAGCTCTAGAAGCAACGTCTCTTGGCACTAGATTGGCAAAAGCAGGATATATGCGTTCAAGGAAATAATCTCTATCCTTCTCAGCAATCTCACTAGGGTCTTTTGTACAATCTTCAATCCTCTTTGGTGCCCAAATTCGACCATCATTTCTAAGTGACTCACTCATCAATGTAAGTTTTGATTGGTTTTCACCAGTAGGAGGAATACATGTTGGGTGAATTTGAGTGAAGCTAGGGTTGGCAAAAAAAGCACCTTTTTTATGTGCACGCCAAGTAGCAGAAGTGTTACAACCTTTAGCATTGGTGGACAAATAAAAAGCGTTAGAGTAACCACCGGTACACATAACAACACAATCAGCGGTATGCGCCGATATTTTACCGCTTACCAGGTCGCGAACCACAACACCGCGTGCTTTGCCGTCCACAATAATAACTTCTTGCATCTCAGATCTTGAATGATGTTTAACCTTGCCCGATGCAACTTCTTTACTCATCGCGCTATAGGCACCTAGTAAGAGTTGTTGGCCAGTTTGTCCACGAGCATAAAATGTACGTGAAACCTGTGCACCACCAAATGAACGGTTTGCCAGATAGCCACTGTATTCTCTTGCAAAAGGAACACCTTGAGAAACAGCTTGGTCAATAATATTACCGCTCAATTGCGCTAAACGATAAACATTTGATTCACGAGCTCTAAAGTCGCCACCCTTCATTGTGTCATAGAACAATCTATGGGTGCTGTCACCATCATTTTGGTAATTTTTACTGGCGTTAATACCGCCCTGTGCTGCAATAGAGTGCGCTCTACGTGGACTATCGTTAAAACAAAACGACTGCACATTATAACCAGACTCGCCTAGAGTAGCGCATAAAGATGCACCTGCAAGACCTGTACCAATCACAATAATATTATATTTAGCTCGATTTTGCGGTGCAATTAGAGAAAGATCAAAAAGATGCTTATCCCAACGCTTTTCAATATCGCCAGTAGGTGTTTTTGAATTTAATTTATGCATACCAGATACTTAATGGAATTGATATATAGCCACCCATAACCACAAACAAAATAAGACTTACAATTAGATTATATTGCTTATGACACAAACCAAGACTTTGAAAGGCATTTGTCAATCCATGATGAAGGTGAGCTGTAATGGTTGTTAATCCTAAAACATAAATAATTAACATTTCAGGTTTTGTCATTGTATCTACAAGAAATTTATACAAAGTTACATTTTCAACCTCATGCATTTGAAAGTAATGAAATATTATGAATAACAATATCATTAATGCTCCAGACCAAGCAACACTTCTAGGTATGGCTTTGGGGTATGATTTTTTGTATTTATTACCTACACTTGAATTATTAGAAAGCTGCCTGGAAACAGCAACATAAACATGAAAAGCAAGCGAAAGAAGCAACAATATACGGAACGTGATATCTACAGGTGAATTATTTAGCCAACCATAGTATGAATTAAATGATTCCTCTCCTACATGAAAAAATAGAAGTCCATATAAATGAAAAAGCAAATATGCAAACCAAACAAGCCCTGCCAAGGCCATTAGTTTCTTATATGTAATTTGATTACTTCTCATGTCTCACACTAGAACTCTAAGTATGCTAGTAAAAATAAAAGATTTTACTTACATTCTATCTATTACCATTTATATATTTATTCACTATATGAATAACTAAATAAAATAATTGTAATAATGCAGAGCCTAACAAATTACACTGCAATAATACTCGATTATATTCTAACCTCCAAGAAACAAGCGCCCAACCTCTGGGCTTTCCAATAACTTAGAACCTTCATCCGCTAATACCAACTCTCCAGAAACAATCACATAACCGATATCACAGAATTCTAGGCCCTTCTTGGCGTTCTGTTCAACCATAATTATTGTCTTGCCCTGGTTTGTTTGTAGATCATCAAGTATTTCAAATACCAAATTGATAAATCTTGGTTCCAGCCCTATTGAAGGCTCATCAACCAATAACACCTTTGGATTCATAATCAGAGATCTAGCAATTTCAAGCAACCTTCTTTCACCACCTGAAAGTGAGCTAGCCTTGTTATTTCTTCTTTGTCCTAAACGACTGTACTCAGATAAAACCCCTTCAACGGCTACCTTTGCGTCAGAAGTTTTATCTAATAGATAGCCACCCATCATAAGATTCTCTTCAACTGTCATGTCGGGAAATACTGAATTGTCCTGTAATATATATGCAATTCCTGAGTCCTTTAATTTTTCATTTGGAGTAAGGTTAGTTATTTTTTCTCCATCAATACGAATATCTCCGCTAAAAATTCTAGTAAATCCAAAAATACTATGAAGAATAGTTGACTTGCCAGCCCCATTTGGACCAATCAAGCAAAGTGATTGCCCATCCCCTACACGTAAATCTATATCGTGAAGTATCTCCATCTCTCCATAACCAGCTTTAAGATTGTCAATACTAATGTGTGGACTATAGTTTGTTAATTTATCCAAATCCTTAACGGTAAGGTTTTTGTTTCTTAGGGCGCCTGCCTGTTTGTCGACATCCTCAACTGATATTACTGTCTCTACATTGCCACTAGCATAACCGTGAATTTTTTTTGTCATATCTAATTTCCTAAGTACGCATCAATGACACGTTGGTCATTCTGAATGCTATCTGGGTCACCCTCAGCAAGCATTGTTCCAT
>Ga0206686_1000113_pt1 | contig 24447 bp, 24 predicted proteins | sample M250012015metaG_FD_155447 | JGI IMG/M metagenome (GOLD analysis project Ga0206686, IMG submission 155447) | Ammonia-oxidizing marine archaeal communities from Monterey Bay, California, United States - M2 500m 12015 | ecosystem: Environmental > Aquatic > Marine > Intertidal zone | place: USA... | reverse complement strand
AATGGAAAACTAATGCCTTCAACCGATTACTGGTTTACTATTACTCTAGATATGCTTTATGGAGAGGATGTAAGCCTTATTAAAACCTTTAAAGGACACTTTAGCCTCAAACGATAAAACCCTAATCACAAGGACCTTCAGCGTATGCAATAACACCATACCAGTTAAATGCTTCACAACTGTTATTATATGTGATTCCATCACATCCACATACAGGTTCAACTACTGCTGTACATGGGAGACCATTAATTAATGATTCATCAACACACATATTTGGAATATCGTTTTCTGAATCATCACTACACCCAAATACTAAACTTAATGCTAAAAACATATATAGTAGTTTCTTCATAATAGATTTTACATATGTAATTTTAAATTACAGAATACTTGAGATAGATAATTTGATAACAGTATTATTATTATCAATAGAGGCTTGATTAGTTAAGCCTGCATCATAGAGCTGATGTTTGTATTGTTTGTTATATTTTTCAAAGGAAAGATCTATTGAATTTGATTTAAATTTATATCCTATTCCTAGTGAAAAACCTTTTCTATCGCTATAGTAATCAGTATTAAGATATGGGCTTTCATCAATTCTATATCCAGCTCTATAGCTTAAACTATTAGCTCTTATTTCAGCACCAATTTTATAGGAATTAGCAACGGTTAGGTTATTACTTATTGATTGATTTAAATCAGAAAAATGTGAACCAAAATCACCTTCAAACCCCTCTCTACTCTTAAAACGCATTGAGCTATAATCCTTCCTAGAGTAATCAAAACTTATAAGTCCTAATTTATTTATAATAACTGCTAAACTACCTGTTATTTTAGAAGGTGTTTGAATAGTATATTCTTCAAACACATTAATAGCATTAGGATCTAGGACTATTGTAGTTTCCTCATCACTTTGATCAACAAATCTTGTAGCTAAATATTGTCTTGTTTCCTCCTTAATTGAGTACCAAACAGGCGAATCATAAGTAACACCTAATCTTAGCCAATCGTTTAATTTAGCAATTGTTCCTAATTGAAATGAAAATCCTCCACCAAATCCTGAAAGTCTATTTTCAAAGTTTATATCAGTAATATGTAAACTACCAGATTGGCCATTAGTGTTTGATTCTTCTAAAATATTATAGTTGTCATAATCTACAAAATGCCCATTTAGGTTGACGCCTAAGTACAGTTTTTCAGAATATTGAGCACCAATATTTGCAGTAAATTTTCCGTTATATCCTCTTGAAATTGAATAATATGTTTGATTAAATGTTCCAGGGGCAACATTTGATGTATATGAAGTATTATCATCTTCAAAAGAATCAGGTTCTATTATAAATGACTCATATCCTAAAAATGCTTGCTGATGTGGGTATCCAAATGTATTTCCTATATCTACATAAGCATCAGTTATTGATTCATTCTCAAAAGCAGAAATTTGATCTAATCTTAATCCTTGCGCGTTAGCTAAGAAAAAACTATCAATAGAATTAGAATTAGTAAAATCTCTAACAAAAAATTCATTAAAGTTATTATTGGTTTGGTCATAAGATAATCCTACAACAATTTTCTTCCATTTTTTAGCACCACCAATATTATTAAACACAAATACACCACCTATTTGATTCATGGTTAGATTGGATTTATCTTGAGTATTGTAAGCGTTTAATAGACTAACATCATTTGTCTTTTTATCACTTGCAAATGATAATGATAAATAACTATTATTAAAAATAGCAGAGCCTGCTGGATTTAGACTTATTGATGAGATTTCACCACCTAAGGCTCCAAAAGCACCTCCCATAGCAGAAAATCTTGCTGATCCATCAATGTTATTATTTGTATAGTTTAATGCATCTGATATGTTTTGTGACATTAAACTAAATGTTGATATGCAGAAAAATACAACTAGAATTATTCTATTCATAACTTAAAAATTTAAATGAAATTTATATACAGCATTAATATCCTCCAGATCTACCTCCACCAGATTTACCTCCAGATCTACTTCCACTAGAAGAAGGTCTTGAGCCTCCTGAACTACCAGAGGGTTTAAAACTAGGACTAGAATTATACGAGGGTTTACTATTATTTGATGGTTTACTATCACTTCCATTATAACCACTTGGTTTGTAATTGTAATTGGAAGATGGTTTTGTAGTTGTAGAGTTAGGCTTATAACCTGAACTATAATTAGAAACAGGTTTTGAGTAGTAGCTAGGTTTGACTCTAGCTGCACTATTTATCCTGTCTATCCTTGAAATTCTATCTCTTAGAGAGGAAGAACTAAGATTGTTAACTCTATTACCTATCCTACTTGTATTATTTGCATAACCAGATCTTAAAGAAGTAGCATTTCTAGATTGTCTTCCTCCACTAATATATGCTATAGATGTATTGTTCCATTGATTTTGAAAGTATGGATAGTTGTAATAATGATGAGGTCTATAATAATAACCATAACCCCAAAAAGGACTAAAAAAGTTATTATAATATCCACCAAAATATCCATAATGGTAAGGACGCAACCAATAATTATTATATCCATAACCCCATTCATTCCATACGCTTCCATATCCATAACCATAATTATTTAACCATATAGGATAATTCCACAATCTCGACCAATAAATGCTATTATAAGCAGGGCCCCTATATAGGTTTATTGTAAGATGATCAATATCTTCCCCCCATGGAGCATAATTTTTCTTAATGGTATCATTTTCAACTAAACCTTGATAGCTTTCAGTGTCAGTAAAAATAGAATCCTTTAAAGGCTCAGTCTCTTCATATTGCATTGATTTTTCACTAAACACCGTCTGATAATATGAGCTTTTTATTTGTTCATCATAAATAGGTTTTTGAGTATATTCTTGTTGAGAATCTATATTTTTATTTTCACCATAGATTCCATCATTAATATTTCCAGAGTATTGATAAGTACCACATGAAAATAAAATAATTGAAAAAGTGATCAATAAAATCGATCTTTTTATTAGAAGAAAATTGTATAATTGCATATCTCTACAATTTAATTGTTGAACAAAACAAAAATAGTTAGATTTGTAAATCAACAAAAGTTATCTATTAACACAACTGCAATAGTTGTGCCAATTTACAAAAAATGGCAAAAAATCTTACAACTAGAGAAGAAGATTATTCAAAATGGTATAATGATTTAGTTGTTAAATCAGGTTTGGCTGAGAATTCTTCAGTAAGAGGATGTATGGTAATAAAACCATATGGTTATGCAATTTGGGAAAAAATGCAGGCTCAATTAGATAAGATGTTTAAGGAAACTGGACATCAAAATGCATATTTTCCATTATTTATTCCTAAGAGTTTGTTTGAAGCTGAAGAGAAAAATGCTGAAGGTTTTGCTAAAGAATGCGCAATAGTTACACATTACAGGCTTGAGACAGATCCTGATAATCCAAAAAAATTAAGAGTTGATCCAAAAGCTAAATTAGAAGAGGAATTAATCATAAGACCTACTAGTGAAGCTATTATTTGGAATACTTATAAAAACTGGATTCAATCCTATAGAGATTTACCTATTTTAATTAATCAGTGGGCAAATGTAGTAAGATGGGAGATGCGAACAAGACTATTTTTAAGAACAGCAGAATTCTTATGGCAAGAAGGGCATACTGCTCATCAAACTGAAGATGAAGCTATGCAAGAGGCATTAATGATTAATTCAATCTATGCAGAATTTGCTGAGAAATATATGTCTATGCCAGTACTACAAGGTTTAAAATCTGAAAATGAGCGATTTGCAGGGGCAGAGGAAACGTTTTGTATAGAGGCTCTTATGCAGGATGGTAAGGCTTTACAAGCAGGAACATCACACTTTTTAGGACAAAATTTTGCAAAAGCTTTTGATGTAAAATTTACTGATAAGGATGGAAAACTTAATTATGTTTGGGCTACTTCTTGGGGAGTTTCTTCTAGATTAATGGGAGCATTAATTATGACTCATAGTGATGACAAAGGTCTTGTATTACCTCCTAAGTTAGCTCCAATACAAGTTGTAATTGTACCAATCTATAATAATGAACAGGAACTTGATTCTATTTCTAAGATTGCAGAGAATATTAAAAGCAAACTAATCAAATTAGGTATTAGTGTTAAATATGATAACAGGGATTATTTAAGACCAGGAGCAAAATTTGCTCAGCATGAATTACAAGGAGTGCCTATTAGAATTGCTATTGGCCCGAAGGATTTACAAAATAAGTCTGCAGAGGTTTCTAGAAGGGATCTTTTAACAAAGGAAATTATTGACATGAATTCTCTAATAGAACATGTAAATAAATTACTATCAGATATTCAAGAAAACTTGTTTAAAAAGGCTTTGAAATTTAGGGAAGATCATATATTTGAAGTAAACTCCTTTGATGAATTTCAAAAAGTTTTAAAAGAAAAAGGAGGATTTATCTCTGCTCATTGGGATGGAACAAGTGAAACAGAAGATAAAATTAAAGAAAAAACCAAGGCTACTATTAGGTGTATTCCTAATAACCTGTCTTCATCTAAAGGCAAATGCGTGTATAGCGGCAACCCCTCAAATCAGCGTGTTATATTTGCTAAAGCATATTAAATAAATTGCTGAAAAACTTCTCGAAGAAGTTGTATCATATAAAAATAGTTGTATTTTTGCACGCGCAACAATTAGTTGACTGTATGGGCCCGTTCGTCTATCGGCTAGGACGCCAGGTTTTCATCCTGGTAAGAGGGGTTCGACTCCCCTACGGGCTACGAGCAAATTTAAATCCTATCTGTAAAAGATAGGATTTTTTAATTTAGTTGTAAGTTAAGGGGTTATTTAGCTCTTTTTTTCAAGATTCATAAGGCAGTTAATAGCTGTATGACTACCTAATACCACCTTGTACGAAATCGCTTGCTTATTGAAAAAAACAAGAAGTTTTTTTTTTTCAATAAAAAAACGACCTTTGTCAGAAATATTTTTGAATCTATGGCGAGTCTTAAACAAATTTTCAAAAGAAATACACACAATAGTTTTTTCAAGGCTTTGGCTGGATTTGGGAGATCGTTAAACCGATTATATGAAAACAGAAACCATGATATCTACAGCAATGGTGAATTGACTGTTTTGAAGAAAATGGCAAAGCTAAATCCCAAAGTTATGATTGATGGCGGAGCTAATATTGGAAAGTATTCTTTGCTAATTCAAGATACCAACCCTCAAGCAACAACTTATGCTTTTGAACCTGTAAAAGAGACTTGTGAAATACTGACAATAAACATAGAACAATATTCTAATATAGTCGCTATTCAAAAGGGTTTATACAAAGAAGAAACCTCCATGGAAATCAATCTTTTTGACTCCAATACACATTCTTCAATTTTTGACATCAATAAAGTGATGATCGAATCAAACAAAACTACAACAATAGAGCTTGTAAAGGGAGATTCTTTTTTGACTGATGCTAAAATCGAGTATGTAGACTTTTTAAAACTAGACATGGAAGGTGCTGAATACGATGCTATTGTAGGATTTAAAGAAAGTCTCAAATCTGGAAAAATAAGAGCGATTCAATTTGAGTATGGCTACATCAATATTGTAACGAAAAAACTACTTTTAGATTTCTATAATTTCTTTGAAGAATATGGTTATATCGTCGGAAAAATCTTTCCAAAAACTGTAGAATTTAGAAAGTACAATCACAAACATGAAGATTTTATAGGTCCCAATTTTATTGTGGTTAAAAAAGACGATCAAGAACTGATTGATCTTCTGACAAGAAAGTAATTATATCATCAAGTTTAAATCAAAAAATTCTTGAGGTATAAACTATTTTTTTGTTGGTTGAAATATAGTGTCAGCTATTTACATTGCTCTAAATATTTATTTTTTGCTATTATTACATATAACAGTGGCTGTAAATTAAAATAATAATTAAGTTTTTTGTATGTTTGCCAAAATTTTAAAAAAGTATGGCAAATCATAAATCTTCTTTAAAAAGAATTAGAAGTAACGAAGTAAAGCGTATAAGAAATAGGTACCAACATAAAAGTACCAGAACTGCTATGAAAACGTTTTTTGAATTAACAAAGAAGAAGGAAGCTCAAAAGGAACTACCATCTATTGAATCTATGATCGATAAGTTGGCCAAAAATAATATTATTCACGATAATAAAGCGTCAAATTTAAAAGCTAATTTGACAAAACATTTAGCAGGATTGAAATAGCTTATCCATTCATTGAAACAAGAAATTCTTCATTGCTTACAGTTTTCTTAAATCTATCATTTATAAATTCCATAGCTTCAACAGGATTCATATCTGCTAAATATTTTCTCATTACCCACATTCTTTGAATAGTATTTGCATCCAATAATAGATCATCTCTTCGAGTACTAGATGAAGTTAAGTCTATAGCAGGGAATATTCTTCTATTAGAAATATTTCTATCTAATAGGAGTTCCATATTACCTGTACCTTTAAATTCTTCAAAAATTACTTCATCCATTTTAGAACCTGTCTCAGTTAATGCAGTAGCAATAATTGAAAGAGAACCTCCATTTTCAATATTTCTTGCAGCTCCAAAGAATCTCTTAGGTTTATGTAACGCATTAGAATCTACACCACCACTTAATATTTTCCCCGATGCAGGTTGTACTGTATTATAAGCTCTTGCAAGTCTAGTAATAGAATCGAGAAGAATTACAACATCGTATCCACATTCAACTAGTCTTTTAGCCTTTTCAAGAACTATATTTGCAATTCTCACATGTTCATTAGCTTCTTTATCAAAAGTTGATGCAATTACTTCACCTTTTGTGTTCCTTTGCATATCTGTTACTTCTTCTGGTCTTTCATCAATAAGTAAAATTATTTGATATACTTCTGGATGATTGGCTGCAATTGCATTAGCAATATCTTTTAATAACATAGTTTTTCCAGTTTTAGGCTGAGAAACTATCATTCCTCTTTGCCCTTTACCTAATGGAGAAAACAGATCTATTATTCTAGTAGAAATTGTATTGCTTTTATCAGCTAAATTAAATTTTTCCTCAGGAAATAGTGGAGTTAAGTGTTCAAAAGAAACTCTATCTCTTACTATTTTTGGATCAAGGCCATTTATCTTATTTACTTGAATTAATGGAAAATATTTTTCCCCTTCCTTTGGAGGTCTAACATTACCAAGAACTGTATCACCTTTTTTAAGCCCAAATAATCTTATTTGAGACTGAGACACATATATGTCATCAGGCGATGATAAGTAGTGATAATCTGAAGATCTTAGGAAGCCATATCCATCCATCATAACATCTAGCACACCTTCACTCTCAATGATTGCGTCAAATTCGTAGTCAGGTTCTCTATAACGATTTCTATTATCTCTATTTCCGTTAGGTTCTTTAGATACTTTTGAATCATTTCTGGAATGATTTTTATTCTGTTTAGAATAATTTTCTGACACCTTTTTATCAGAGTTAGATTCCTCTTTAGTAGGATTAGACTCTTGCTTAGGAGCAATTTTTTTGGTTTGATTATCTTGCTTAGGAGCAGTTTTTTTGATCTGATTAGACTCTTGCTTAGGAAAAGTTTTTTTGGTCTGATTAGACTCTTGCTTAGGAAAAGTTTTTTTGGTCTGATTAGACTCTTGCTTAGGAAAAGTTTTTCTAGTTTGATTAGACTCTTGCTTAGGAGTAGTTTTTTTGATTTCAGGATTATCAGCCTGATGATCTAGAATTTTATACACTAAATCAAGTTTTTTTAAGGTTTTGAATTTAGAAATATTTAATTCTTCAGCAATTTGCTGTAATTCAGAAAGTTTTTTTTCTTTTAGTTTAGAAATTTCAAACATTTTAATTTTTTGATTAATTATTATTTAACGTGATGTGAGATTTTATATGTAGTAAATCAGCTAGTGATTTTTAAATTTTATGAAGTAAAAAATTGAGATTAATGTAAGAATTATATCTGTGATGTTGAATAATTCTGGTACAATGATACAACTTTTTTTTTAAAACCCTTAATTTAGTAGAAAATTATAAGTAATGATTCAGAGAATTCAGTCACTATACCTATTAATATGCACTATTTTACCAATTGTTTTTATATGGCTTATTTATCAGAATAACCTTTTTGATATAATCTTAGCTCTTTATATCTCCTTTGATATAATATTTATCCTCTTCTTAGCTCTAAATGTTTTAACCTCAATTATTAGTTTTGTTACAATTTTTTACTACAAGAGAAGGAGAACTCAATTTGTATTATGTCGTTTAAATATATTACTTAATTTTTCCATTCTTGCTTGCTTTTATTTTGTAATGGGAGGTTTTGATATTGTAATTTTAATTCCAATTATCTGTATTTTTCTACTGGTTGCAGCTAATAGAGCCATAAAAAAAGATGAAGATTTGATAAAATCTATGGATCGAATAAGGTAATTTTTACCTCTTAAATTCTATTACAGATAGGTTTTCAATTTTTTTACCATTGATTTCAAATTGAACCATTGTTCTAACACTGTGTAATCCATATTTTCCAATAGCCCCTGGATTAATGTGTAAAAGACCTAATTTTTTATCATTAATAACTTTTAGTATATGAGAATGCCCACATATGAATAAATCAGGAGGGTTTGATTTAAGTTCTTCCAAAATTTTTGAATTGTATTTTTTTGGGTAACCACCAATATGAGTAATCCAGACATCAACTTTTTCACACATGAATCTATTGTGAAGTGGGAATTCAGTTCTAATTTTTTGATCGTCAATATTTCCAAAAACTCCTCTTAATTGTTTTATTTTTTTGAGTTTATCTGTAACATTAATATTGCCAATATCGCCAGCATGCCAGATCTCATCTACTTGACTAGCATATTTAATGATTTTTTCATCAATATATCCGTGAGTATCAGAAATTAAAAGAATTTTTTTCATTTTTTAATCTAGAAAGATTAAGTATATATTTGTCCTTTAAACAAATGTAAGAAATACGTTGAGATATTTTCTTGAAATTTCATATAACGGATCCACATTCCATGGTTGGCAATTTCAACCTAATGCTATATCTGTACAGGAGACAATAGAAAACGCCTTAAAAACTCTATTAAAAGATGAGATTAAAATAGTGGGAGCTGGAAGAACTGATACAGGTGTTCATGCAAAGTATATGTGTGCTCATTTTGATTATAATAATAAATTTGAATTAAGTCAATTGAAAATTAATTTAAACTCATTTTTAAATCAGCAAATTTATATTAAGGATATATATAGGGTGGATGATGAAGTTCATGCTAGGTTTAGCGCAATAAGTAGAGAGTATGAATATTATATATCCTTAGCCAAGGATGTGTTCTCTTATAAAACATCACACTTTATTCAACAAGATTTGAATATTGAAAAAATGAATCAAGCAATATCAATAATTAAAGATTATGAAAATTTTGAAGCATTTTCTAAGTCAAAAACAGATGTAAAAACATATTTATGTAATATTATAGCTTGTTCATTAATTGAAAAAGAAAATATATTAATATTTAGGATTAAAGCTAATAGATTTTTAAGGAATATGGTAAGAGCTATTGTCGGTACAATTTTGGAAGTAGGGTTAGAAAAAATTCCTCCAGAAGAAATTCATAGTATTATTAAATCAAAAGATAGATCAAAAGCAGGACTTTCAATGCCTCCACATGCCCTGTTTTTAACTAGAATTGAATATCCTCGTAACATCAAATTATAATGAAAGAAAAAACTAAAGTTTATAATGTAGCTCTTTTTAAAAGATTACTATACTATATATATCCATATAAGTTATTTTTTTCAGTCTGTATATTTTCAGTTTTAGGGATTTCTATTTTTGGAGCTTTAAGGCCTGTTGTACTAGAGAAAATAGTTGATCAGAATCTTACAGCTCAAATTAATGATGGCTTTTTATACTATATTATTTTAATAGGAATATTACTTATATGTGAGGTTATCTCAAACTATCTCTTTATTTATTATGCAAGTTGGTTAGGACAATCTGTAGTTAAAGACATCAGAGTTAAATTATTTAATCATATTCTAAATTTTAAGATGAAGTATTATGACAAATCATCAGTTGGTATATTAATTACAAGAGCTGTGACTGATATGGAGAGAATTGCAGACATTTTTGGTCAGGGATTATTTATGATTTTGAGCGATATTCTAAAGATGCTTATAGTTGGAATAGTAATGATTATGATGAATTGGAAATTGAGTTTAATAGTATTTGCTACACTACCTCTAATATTAATTGCAACTAAGTTTTTTCAAAAATACATGAAAACGGCTTTTGATCAAGTTAGAACAGAAGTCGCCAATTTAAATTCTTTTGTTCAAGAAAGGGTAACAGGGATGAAAGTATTACAACTCTTTGCAAGGGAAGAAATTGAATATTTAAAATTTAAAGAAATAAATGAGCGTCATAAAAAGGCTTGGTTAAAAACAGTTTGGTATAATTCCATATTTTTTCCAGTTGCTGAAATATTATCATCTCTTACTCTAGGTGTTGTTGTTTGGTATGGAGGAATGAATAATATATTGGACAATTCGACGTCTCTTGGTGAATTAACTGCTTTTATTATGATGATTCCAATGATGTTTAGACCATTAAATCAAATTGCAAATAAATTCAATACATTATTAATGGGCATGGTTGCTGCTGAGAGAGTATTTAAAGTTCTTGATACAGATTCCAATATTAATGAATCAGGAAATAAAATAGCCAACAATTTAAAGGGAGATATACAATTTAAAAATATTAATTTCTCATATAATGAATCTGAAACTGTATTAAAGAACATCTCTTTTGAAATAAAAGCTGGAACAACTACTGCTATTGTTGGCTCAACAGGTGCTGGAAAATCAACTATTATTAATTTAATTAATAGATTTTATGAGATAAATTCTGGTGATATATTAATTGACGGTATTAATATTAAAGAATTTACTCTTTCATCATTAAGAGATCAAATTGGTTTTGTATCACAAGACGTTCATTTATTTTCAGATACAATTCTACATAATATTACTTTAAATAATAGTAATATTTCATTTGATCAGGTAAAAAGAGCATCAACTGAAATTGGAGTTCATGATTTTATTATAACACTTCCAAACGGTTATAATTATAATGTTCGCGAAAGAGGTATAATGTTATCTACAGGTCAGAGGCAATTAATTTCATTTTTAAGAGCATATATTACTAATCCAAGAATTTTAATTCTTGATGAAGCTACTTCATCTATAGACACAGACTCTGAAATTTTAATTCAAAAAGCAATAGAAAAAATGACTGATGACAGAACATCTTTAGTGATTGCCCATAGATTAAGTACAATTAGAAATGCAGACAACATCATTGTAATGAATTTAGGAGAAATTGTTGAGCAGGGGACACATGAAGAATTACTAAAGATTAAAGGATATTATAAAAAACTATATGATACTCAATTAAAAAGTCAGAAAATTATGGAATTAAGCTAGTATAGGTCTTTTTTAATCAAACTAATAAGATTTTCTTTGTCTTTATAGGTTTTGAACTCACCATTATTAATATAAGAAATTTGACCTGTTTGTTCTGAAACTACAATTACTAATGCATCAGTTTTTTCTGTTATACTAACTGCTGCTCTGTGACGAAGACCGTATTTGTTAGGAATCGTTTTTTCATTATTTATTGGCAGTACCACCCTTGTAGCTTTTATAAAATTATTAGATACAATAATTGCTCCATCATGTAAGGGACTATTTTTAAAAAATATGCTTTCTAGGATTGGCTGAGTAACTTTTATATTCATTTCATCACCTGTATCTTCTAAAAAGTTTAGATTATTATTTCTTTCTATAACTATAAGAGCACCAGTTTTTGATATACTCATATTTGTACAAGCAGAAATAATAGATTTAATATCAGTAGTATTTTTATTAATATCTTTTCCCCCTTTAAGAAAATTTACTCTTTCAAATACAGACCCTTTTTTTGCAAAATTTGTGGATCCTATCATTAATAAAAATTTTCTAATCTCTGGCTGAAAAACAACTATTAATGCAATAATACCTACACTCATGAATCCTCCAATTATACTTGATAGTAGATCCATTTTTAGAAATGCAGTAATATTCCATACCAAATAAATCAGAATAATCCCTAAAAAAATATTTATTGCAACAGTTCCTCTAAGAAGTTTGTATGCATAATACAATAAAAATGCAACAAGAATAATATCAATAAAATTGATAATTGAAAAGTCGAGGATTTCCTTAAAAAATTCCATAATACGCTGTTAAATATACGTATAATTATAAAATAATCGAATAATTGAATTTTTAGAATTAGCTTTTATTATTTAAAGCGTTTATTAATTTCACGCACTCATTTGCTTCTTTTACATCATGAACTCTTAAAATAGAAGCCCCTTTGATTAAAGAAATTGTATTAAGAACGGTTGTTCCATTTAGAGACTCTTTAGCATTTGTTTGTAATGATTTATAAATCATTGATTTTCTAGAAATACCAACCATCATAGGTTTTTCAAGTATTTTTAGTATATCCATGTTATTTAATAAATCAAAATTTTGGCTAACATCTTTAGCAAAACCAAATCCAGGATCAATAATTATGTCATTTATCTTATGTGATATTGCTTGATTTATTTTTTTTGAAAAATATTGTATGATCTCTTTAAGCATTTTATCATAATTAATTTTATTCATCATGTTTTGAGGATTTCCTTTCATATGCATCATTACATATGGAACTTTATATTTTCCTACAATTTTCATCATCTTTTTATCCATTTCACCTGCGGATATATCATTTATTATTGAAGCACCAGAATTTAAACAAGTTTCAGCAACTTTACTTCTAAATGTATCTATTGAAATTATAGTTTCTGGAAATTTATTATTTATTAATTCTAATGCAGGAACAATTCTATTTAATTCCTCATTTTCATCAATATTGATTCCATTAGGTCTTGAACTATAAGCACCGATGTCTATAAATACTGCGCCATCATTTAACATTTTTTCAACGTGTTTCAATATTTTTTTATCTGAGTTGTGCACTCCTCCATCATAAAATGAGTCAGGAGTGACATTCAGTATACCCATAATTTTTGGTGTCGATAAATCTACTAGTTTCCCTGCGCAGTTAATTGTCATTAATTATAGCTATATAAATTTTAATCTTTATTCTTTGAACATTAAAAATATTTAATCGAAATTTACGTAAATTTTGAAATTATAGTGCAAATTACAATAAAACAATATGATAGTGTAATTAATGCTTGTAGAGAGCTTTTTCATAAAAAAATGAAAGATTACGGAAGTGCATGGAGGATCTTAAGATTATCATCTCTAACTGACCAAATTTTTATAAAAGCACAGAGAATTAGAGGATTACAACAAAACAGTGTAAGAAAAATTGATGAAGGGCAATCTGATGAATTTACAGGTATTATAAATTATTCTATAATGGCTTTAATTCAACTCGATAAAGGAGTTTCAGAGGAGCCAGATATTGATCTTGCTGAATCTTTAGTTTTATATGATGAAATTTCTGAAAACACAAAAAATTTAATGCTTGACAAGAATCATGATTATGGAGAAGCTTGGAGAGAAATGAGAGTAAGTTCTTTAACTGATTTAATACTTCAAAAATTATTAAGAATAAAACAAATAGAGGATAATGCTGGAAAGACACTTGTGAGTGAAGGAATCGATGCTAATTATAGAGATATAATAAATTATGCTGTTTTTGCACTAATTCATTTAGACAAATAGAATGAAAACTTTAGTTAATATTTTAAGAATTTTTGTTGGATCATTATTCATTTTTTCTGGTTTAATTAAAATAAATGATCCAATTGGGTTTTCATTTAAACTTGAAGAATATTTTGGCCCAACTGTATTTGACATTGATTTTTTAATGCCATATACTTTAGCTTTAGCTATCATTATAGTTATTCTAGAGGTTCTGCTAGGTCTCTTTCTATTAATAGGATTTAAACCCAAGCTAACTATATGGGTTATGCTTTTAATGATTATTTGGTTCACATTTCTAACTTGGTATTCTGCATATTATAATAAGGTAACTGATTGTGGATGTTTTGGTGATGCAATCCCATTAACCCCATGGGAATCTTTCACTAAGGACGTCTTCCTTCTGTCTTTTATCTTAATTATACTTTATAAAATAGAATTAATTAAGCCTATAATTAATTTTAAAAATCAAATAATTGTTTCCTTAATTTCTTTTATAATATCAGCTTCAATTGTCTATAGAGTTCTTGAGCATTTACCTATTGTTGATTTTAGACCATATAAAATTCAGGCTAACATCATTGAGAATATGATTGTACCTGATGATGCTCCAAAAGATATATGGAATTATGACTGGAAATTTATTGTAGATGGTACAGAAAAAATAATTTCCACCTCTGGAGAATATCCAGATATAAATGGAGAATTTATCTCTGTTGAAACAAAACTAATTGAGAAAGGTTACGAAGCACCAATTCATGATTTTTCCATGGAGTTAAATGGAGAAGACATGTCAGGTGAATTATTAAATGAGGAAAAATTATTAGTGTTTGTTTTATATAATTTATCTAAATCAAATTTTGATACAAGTAGTGAGTTAATAACAAAATCAAAACAAGCAATTGAAAATGGATACAAAGTAATAGGTATAACTGCTTCGGGAATTGATAAGCAGGTCGAAGTTAAGGACCAATTTGGTTTTGAATTTGATTTTTATACTTGTGATGAAACTGCTTTAAAGACAATAATTAGATCTAACCCAGGCGCATTGGAAATTAAGTCAGGCACCATAGTCAATAAGTGGCATTATAATGATTTTAATAAAATTAAATTTGACTAATTTCCTACTTAATAGACTCATATATTCATTCTTTACTTTATTTGGAGTAGTTACATTAATTTTCTTTTTATTTAATGTCCTTCCAGGAGATCCAGCTCAAATGATGTTAGGTCAGAATGAGAATTCAGAACAATTAATCAATCTAAAAAAGAAATATGGTTTTGATCAGTCAACAAGCACTCAATATTTGTATTATTTAAATGATTTGTCTCCTATTTCTTTTCATTCTAATGAAAAAGAGAATTATACATTTTTACAAGAAAATAAATACTCTGCAATTGAAATAATTAAATTCAAATCATATACTATTGTTTTAAAATTTCCCTACTTGAGAACTTCATTTACAATGCAAGGGAAGAAAGTAAGTGAGATAATAAGAAATACTTTGCCTAATACTATTATCCTGGCAATTTCGGCAATAATAATTGCAATTATTTTTGGAATTTTTCTGGGTATAATTTCAGCTGTTTTGAAAGATAGTTATATTGATAAAGCTATTCAATTAATTAGTGTTGTTGGAATGAGTTTACCATCGTTTTTTAGTGCAATATTATTTGCATGGTTTTTTGGATATGTCTTAAATGAATATACTAATTTAGAAATGACAGGAAGTTTATATGAGCTAGATGACTTTGGAGAAAAGTATAGTATTAAATTAAAAAACTTAATACTACCAGCAATTGTTCTTGGTATCAGACCTTTAGCAGTTATCAGTCAACTTATGAGAAATGAATTATTAGATGTATTAAATCAGGATTATATTAGAACAGCTAGAGCTAAAGGACTTACAGAATTCAATGTGATTAAAAATCATGGAATCAAGAATTCATTAAACCCAGTTGTAACAGCTATTTCTGGATGGTTTGCATCATTATTAGCTGGCGCAGTATTTGTGGAATATATTTTTGGATGGAATGGATTAGGAAAAGAAATTGTTAATGCTCTTAATAATCTGGATCTACCAGTAATTATGGGATCTGTTCTTATTATAGCTTTTATGTTTATAATTATAAATATATTAGTAGATATGATATACGCTTGGTTGGACCCAAGAGTTAAACTAAACTAAAAAATTTAATTATGAGTAGAAATAAAATTGTTGCTGGTAATTGGAAAATGAATAATGATTCTAATCAAACAAAGACTCTCATCCTTGAGTTAAAAAAAACTATGCAAATGGATGTAAATGTTATGATTGCTCCTTCATTTACTAATTTATCTATTGCTAAAGATTTGTTATTAGGTTCAAAAATTGAAGTTATTGCACAAAATATGCACTTTTCTGATAGTGGTGCCTTTACTGGGGAAGTTTCTGTAAATATGTTAAAAAGTATAGGAATTGAAACAGTCATTTTGGGACATAGTGAAAGAAGAAAATATTTTAATGAAACTGATGATCAACTAAAATTAAAAGTTGATGCTGCAATCTCCTCATCTATGAAAATCATTTTTTGTATTGGAGAAGAGATAGAGGAGAGAAAAAACAATAATCATTTTGAAATAATATATGATCAAATTAATAATAGTCTATTCCATCTGGATGAGGATTCTTGGAGTAGAATAATATTAGCATATGAGCCTGTTTGGGCTATTGGAACTGGAGAAACTGCAACTTTAGATCAAATTCAAGAAATGCATTCAATGATTAGAAAAAACATTTCAGAAAGATATACTCAAGAATTGGCGAATTCTATTAGCATTTTATATGGCGGGAGTGTAAAACCATCAAATTCTCATGATATTTTTTCTTTAGAAGATGTAGATGGGGGATTAATTGGGGGAGCTTCTTTAAATGCTAACGATTTTAATCAAATAATTAATTCAATTTAATTACTAATAGTCAATCCAGATCTATAGCAGTTTTCATTTAGGTCGGTTTTTTTTATTGCATTAAATCCACCTGCAATATCAATTAAATTATGAAATCCATTTGCTTTAAGAATAGACATAGCTATTACAGATCTATATCCACTACCACAATGAACATATAATTTTTCATTAGTATTAATAAGATTTAAATTTTCATGAATCTGGCTTAATGGAGAATTAATTGAACTTTCTATGTGTTGTGTTTCAAATTCAGATTTTTTTCTTACATCCAAAATATTAATCGTATTGAGCTTTAGCATTTCAACAAAATTATTTGCTGAAATGAATTCTAAATCAGAAGTGGGGTTACCACTTTTTTCCCAAGCAGAAATTTCCCCATCTAAATACCCAAAACAATTATCACATCCAATTCTTGCAAGTCTAGTAATAGCTTCTTCCTCTTTCCCTTTTTCTACAATTAGAATAATTGGTTGATGAATATCTTTTATTATAGTTCCAACCCAGGGTGCAAAGCTTCCATTTAAACCAACAAATAATGAATTTGGAATATGTTTTTTTATGAATTCATTTTGATTTCTAACATCTATAACTAAACTATTTTTTGAAATCATATGATCTTTAAATTCATCGACAGCTAGTGCTTTATTTGACTTGGCAAGAACATCATCAAAATTGTTATATCCATTCTTATTTAAAAGTGCATTTTGTTTAAAGTAACTTGGAGGCGGAGGCATACCTTCTAACAATTCTTTAACAAACTCCGCTTTGGTCATATCATCTCTTAAAGCATAGTTTATTTTTTTTTGTTCACCTAAAGTACTAAATGTCTCATCAGACATATTTTTTCCACAAGCAGACCCAGCTCCATGTGCAGGATAGATTAACACATTATCTTCTAGCGTCATTATTTTATTTCTTAGTGAATCATAAAGAGTTCTTGCTAATTCGTCTTTAGTTATATTATTTGTAACTGCAAGATCAGGCCTGCCTACATCTCCAATAAACAGTGTATCTCCAGTAAAAATAGCATGATTATTACCATTTTCGTCAATTAATAGGTATGTTGTGGACTCAGGAGTATGACCTGGAGTATGAATAGCTCTAATTCTTATTTTACCTATTATAAATTCCTCTTGATCTTTTGCTATATGACATGAATAATCTGTTTTAGCACTTGGACCAAATACTATTGTAGAATTTGTTTTTCTAGCTAAATCAACATGACCAGAAACAAAATCAGCATGAAAGTGAGTTTCAAAAACATATTTTATTTTGACTTTATCATCTTCTGCTTTATCAACATATTGCTGACTTTCTCTCAAAGGGTCAATAATTGCTGCTTCTCCGTCAGAAGAAATATAATATGCTCCTTGAGCTAGACAACTGGTATATAGTTGTTCAATTTTCATTTGCAATAGTTTAAACAAAGATAAATACTATTTTCTAGAAATTATAAATCTCTAATTCTAGAATAGTATCTATAGGGTTTTTTTTATCGTTTGGGACCTTAAGAACTAGCCCAAATTTATTTTTAATATAATTAACTTTCTCTGTTGATTTATAGTATGAAATTTTTTTAATTCTGAGATTAAAATTTTTAATAAAGAATGTTTCTTTGTTTGAATCAAGAATATGAATAAACACTTTATTCCCCTTTTGTGTTGATGCTATTTCATCTGAAGGATCAATTGGCCCTCTTTCCGTTTTATAGATGGTTTCACCGTTATTTTTTATCCAGACGCCAATTTCCTTTAATGAATTTATATGCTCTTTCTGTATTCTTCCATTTGGCATAGGCCCTACATTAAGAAGAAGATTACTTCCATATCCTGCCGATTTAATAAGATACTGAATAAGTTCTTTTTTTGACTTATGTTTTCGGTCTTTAAGGTTAAACCCCCATGAACCATTTATGGTTTCACAGACCTCTAAAGGCAGATTTCCTATATCATTTTCGGAAGTTGCAAATGATTTTGTACTTCTTCCTGGAAGATCCTTTTCAAACATTTGGAAATCTTCACCGGAATTTGGAGCTAAATGATGATTGCTTCCTATTAAAGCTTGTGGTTGCAGTTCATGAATTAATCTGTAGACTTCATCTAATTTGAAATCCATCATTTTTTTTCCAAATCTTTTTCCATCCCATTTCATTTGATCCCATTCTCCATCAAACCAAATACCTCCAATTTCTCCGTAATTTGTTAATAATTCTGTCAGTTGAGATTTCATAAACTCTATGTAATCATCCCAGTTTCCATTTCCCCTTCCTGATATACCATTTCCAGTTCTTCCTCGAGGATAATAATCATCTCTAAACCAATCTAACTGTGAATAATAGAAAAATAATTTTAATTCATGCTTTTTGCAAGCATCAGAAAGCATTTTTAAAACATCTTTACCATAAGGAGTCTTTTTTACAATATTATAGTCAGAAGCTTTAGAATCAAACATAGAAAATCCATCATGATGACGACTTGTAATGGTTATATACTTCATGCCTGCATTTTTTGCCATTAAAACCCATTCTTCAGCATCAAAATAAACAGGATTAAAGAATGAAGGGAGTTTTTTGTATTCATTTATAGAAATGTTTTGATTGTTCATAACCCATTCTCCATCCCCCAGAACACTATAAACACCCCAATGAATAAATAATCCAAATCTAGCTTCTTGGAACCATTTTCTTGCTTCCAAATTTTCTTTTGTTGGAATGTAATTAGTTTGCGAAAAAATATTTTGAGTGAATACAATAATTATTAGTATGATAATTTTTTTCATAAATCTGTTTTTATCATTCATGTTTAAAAATAGAAATAAAAATCGTTTATATAATTTAATTTACACTACATTCGCAGAAATTTAATAAATATAATATTATGAGAAATGGAATTGTAAAATTCTTTAACGGATCCAAAGGTTTTGGATTTATCAAAGAAGAGGGTGTTGAAAAAGACCACTTTGTACATGCGTCAGGACTAATTGACAGAATTGATGAAAACGATAAAGTTGAATTCGAACTTGAAGAAGGTCCTAAGGGAGTAAGTGCAATAAACGTTAAAAGAATAGATTAATTCTATTTTATCCATTTTCACTGACAGCACCTTTTAATATAAATTTATAAAATTAACCATATAGAAAGACCACCAATAATCAGTCCTTCTAAATATGAAAGCCAAAGTGCATTAAATGTGCTTATTTTAAGTTTAGCCAAGATATTATCTACTTTATCTCTGTACTGAAGGCTAAAAATAAAGAATACAAAGACTATTAATAAATAAATAGTTAAAATTAAGGATATCATTTTTTTGATTTAGAATTATTCTATTACAAAATTATAATTATTATTGAAATTTAAACTTTTATTATCTTTATAAAAAATATTCTATAATATGTATTCAGTTGAATTTGATACCAATATAATTAAGGGGGATGAGCTAATAGATATTGATTTGTTGAATCCTCATGAAAAAATTATTAAAAGAAAGCAAACTAAATTAACGAAGTTTATAAAATCATTTGATGAATACTACATAATTTCTTCCATATTATGTTGTCATAAATCTCATGTAATAATTGATGGTCATCACAGATATTTTGCCTTGAAGGAATTAGGCTTCAAAAAAGTGCCAGTAACAAAAATTGACTATTCTTCTGATTTAATTAGTACAGGTCCAAATGGTGGGGGAATTCCAAAAGATGAAATAATTAATAAAGGAGTTTCTAATGAATTATTTGAACCTAAAAGCACTCAGCATTTAATTTATTGTAGTAGATCAAAAGCTTGGTATCCTGTCATATTATTATCTACTATGTTCAAGATTGACACTAACAATTAATTTCATAAATTTATAGATAACTTAAAGTTAATTATTATGATTTTATCAACTACAGAGACAATACCTAATAGAGAGATTAATGAATTAAAGGGAATAGCTAGAGGATCTACTGTTCGAACTAGAAATATTGGAAGGGATATCCTGGCTGGATTTAAAAATTTAGTTGGAGGGGAAATTGAAGAATATACTAAACTTCAAGCTGATGCTAGAGAACAGGCGCTTCAAAGAATGAAAGATGATGCAGCTAAATATAACGCAGATGCCATTGTAAATGTTAGGTTTACAACCTCAGTTATAACTCAGGCAGCCTCAGAGGTATTAGCCTATGGTACTGCAGTAACTCTTAAATAATCAAGATATGTGGAGCCAAATTATTTGGGGTATAGGTTTAGTATTATTAATTATAGTTATAATTAATAGATTTAAACAAAAAGAAAATGAAGATTTTAATGAAAGAAACAATTAAATTATGGGAACGTATAAATGCAATAATTGTGGTATGTCTGTAAATGCAAGTTGTGCAAAATGCAATCAACCTCTTGTTGATGGTCATTTAACATTAGATGATGGAAATACAGTTCAAATATCCACTTGTCCTAGTTGTGAGGGTAAAATAAAATCACCTCAGTGTTGTGGAGTGGACATGAATTGTGAAGTATAAAATTTTATATAACATATTTATATTACGATAATCTAAATCCAAAACCTGCATTTTATGACTTCTCCGAGGGACTAATTAAAGAACTTTAATTTTTCAAATTAGGTAATCAAAACATGAAAATCAAAATATTTTTCTTATTGTATTTTTTATGCTCGAGTATTTATTCTCAGCAATTCAGAACTACTTCAGTTATAGCAGATCTTGATCAATATTATAATAATAATGGTGTAGCAGTTGCTGATTATGACCAGGACGGAGACTTGGATATTTTTTTAGTTAGTTACTATTCTGAAGGTAATAACAATAGTAGATTACTAGAAAACACTAATAATGGTAATTTCATTGATGTAACTGCTGCAACTGGCATTAACCAAAATTTAAATCATGAAATTGATCTTCCCTCCGGATTTTACTTTGGTGATCGTCTTTCTGCATCTTGGGGAGATTTTAATAATGATGGTTATCCAGATTTATTTTTAGGAAATTCAGTTCAGAGTGAATTATATAAGAATAATGGAGATGGAAGTTTTGCTAATATAACCGAATCAGCAGGTTTTCAGGTTTCATGTGATAGCTGTTATATAACAGGAGCACTATGGTTAGATTATGACCTAGATGGACTTTTAGATATTTTTCTCTCAGATTATCATCCAGATTCACCCAATAAGCTCTATAGAAATTTAGGAAATGAGACTTTTGAATTAATTGATTTAAGCTCAGTTATTGAAAATGCAAATAGTTTTTCTGCAATAAATATGTATGTAAATGAAGATGCATATCCAGATATATATATAGCCAATGATTTTGATCAGAATAATATGCTATTAATTAGTCAAGAGGGTAGTGGATTTATTAATCAAGCTGAATCATTTGACGTATTAGATCCTTTTGATGGCATGGGGCTTGCAACCTGTGATTATGACAATGATTTAGATACTGATTTTTTAGTAACAAATATTAAGGAAAATAGTTTTTTTGTAAATACATCATTAGATGGTTCTCCCATGTTCTCAAATTTGTCAGAAGACGTAAACATATATGATACCAACTGGGCATGGGGTGCAATTTTTACTGATTTCACTCATGATGGATATGAAGACTTATATATAGCAAATGGTTTTTTTAATAATGAGAAAAATGAATATTTTCAGAATGTTTTTGCGCCCGATGGTAGAAAATTTCAAAATAACTTATTAACTAACAATCCACTTTCACCGACGAATAGTAGATCAGTTAATTCTTTTGATTATGATAATGATGGAGACTTAGATCTATTAGTTACAAATATAAACTCTAGTTTAGATTTTTATGAAAATAAGTCTATAGACACTTATTATACGAATGAAATATCAGGTTCATGGATAAAGATTCATTTAGAAGGAACTATATCAAATAGGGATGGTTTAGGTGCAGTTATACATATACAAGATAATAATGAGCTTGAGCAAAGTAGACTATATAATGGTTCTGGATATCAACATCAATCACTACAATCTATTCATTTTGGTCTTGATGATGCAACCTTGGTAAATACTATTTCTGTAGTATGGCCTAACACTGGACTTGAAGTTTATAATAATATTAATGTTAACTCTACAATAAAAATAGTTGAAGGATCAGGAGTGCAGGTTATTAACAATAACACATCAAATAAAATCCCTGGATGTACAGAATTGACTTCATGTAATTATGATGCTCAGGCAACAGTTGATGATGGTTCATGTGAATTTTTAACAAGTGGAGTGGTAAGTGGATCACAATTGGTTTATCCTCTAGAAACAGAAACTTACATCTATAGTGATGTAGAATCTATAAATTTTTTATGGACTGTAACAAATGGAACGATAGTAGAGGGGCAAGGAACTAATACTGTCGAAGTTTTGTGGGATATTGGCACAGAAGGATCACTAAGCATAGTAGGCTCAAACGATACTTGTAGCAGTAATACTCTTGATTTTGATGTAACCTTTGAATTACCAAGTTTAGATGATGAGTCTTACTATTCCATAGCTAGATTATGGAATGAAGTACTGCTTTATTCTATAAGAAATGATTTTGCAAGACCTACTGTTCATGCAAGAAATTTATTTCATACTAGTGCAGCAATTTATGATGCTTGGTCTATAGTTAATGACCAGGGAAGTCCATATTTAATGGGAAATTTAGTTCATGGTTATCAGGCGCCGTTTGATGGTTTTAGTAATTCCTTGTCTGATGTTGAGAATAATAATGCAGCAATAAGTTATACTGCATATAGGTTAATAACACATAGATTTTCACAATCTACAGGATATTTAAGAATATTATCCAAATGTAACTCTTTAATGGATCTTTTAAATTATGATACAGATAATTATGATATTGATAATAATTCTGAAGACCCTATTGCTTTAGGAAATTATATTGCAGAAAACTATATTTCATATGGGTTGCAGGATGGGTCAATGGAACAAGATAGTTATCAAAACCAATATTATGAGCCAGTTAATGAGCCATTAGCACCAATTTTAAGTGGTAATTCAACAATTACTAATCCTAATCGATGGCAGCCATTATCCTTAGATGTATTTATAGATCAAAGTGGAAATATTTTAGAGGAAACTATTCCAGAATTTTTAGGGGCTGAATGGGGAAGTGTAAATCCATTTGGTTTAGATGAGAATGACATGACAACTTATTCTAGAGATGGAAATAACTATTATGTATATCATGATCCTGGAGATCCACCAATGTTAGATGACAATCAGGATACTAATCTTGATTATATTAATGCGTTCTCGATGGTTCCAATTTGGGGATCACACTTATCTCAGGATGATGGAGTAATGCTGGATATTTCTCCAAATAATATTGGAAACATTATGTTAGACTCATATCCAAATAATGTATCAGAATATAATTCCTTTTATGACTATTTCAATGGTGGAGATAACAGTATGGGCTATAGCTCAAATCCGGTAACTAATCAGTATTATGAAACTCAATTAGTTCCAAGGGGAGATTATACTAGAGTTTTGGCAGAATTTTGGGCAGATGGGCCTGACTCTGAAACTCCACCTGGACATTGGTTTGTTATACTTAACACTATAAGTGATAATCCACTATTGGAGAAAAAATTTCAAGGTGTTGGCGATGAACTATCAAATCTAGAATGGGATGTAAAATCATATTTTATTTTGGGAGGAGTGATGCATGATTCTGCTATTTCAGCATGGGGGATAAAAG
>Ga0206686_1000108_pt1 | contig 24934 bp, 20 predicted proteins | sample M250012015metaG_FD_155447 | JGI IMG/M metagenome (GOLD analysis project Ga0206686, IMG submission 155447) | Ammonia-oxidizing marine archaeal communities from Monterey Bay, California, United States - M2 500m 12015 | ecosystem: Environmental > Aquatic > Marine > Intertidal zone | place: USA... | reverse complement strand
CCTATTAATAAGGCCAGAACAGATTTATGCATAGAAGCTGTGCTGGTGATGTGTTGTTTTGAATACCCTGGAAAATAATGTTCAAGCACTAAGGCTTCTTTGTGATAGATCAGCAGAGCATGTGATCCTGTTGCTTGAGAATATTCCATAGCTGATTGGATAGATTCAGCAGAGATAGTCTTAACGGTTGCTTTATTTATAGGGTAGGCATTGTTGGATTTAACGACTTCAGCTATCCCAGGAGTTTCACCCATGATCACAGCTCCCAGGCGTGAGACGACCACTGGGTTTTGAATATATAAATACACCACATAGAGCGATAACAATAAGATAAAGGTCAGAAACAACTTAATTAATATTTTTAGAATTTTAATCACTAGTAAGGATAGGTTGTATTAAAGCTAATTTTATTGAGTACAAGTATGTCATAATATTTTTAATCTTATGAAAAAAGTGTTTATAGTTTTTGTTCTTATAATTAGTGTGTTATTGACAACTGATCCTTACTCTCAAAACATCAACAGAACTGATGCAGAACCAGATTATTGGACAAATCTGTTTTCTTCGACTATCAGATACACCGTCCAAATAGAGCCCGATGCTTTTGATATCGATGTTTTCTTTGATCGGGACGGGCAATTACAATCCAATACTGAATACCATGGTAAATGGTGGGTGGAAGGTGATGAGGGCAGCGAAATGTTTTGTTATACAATGATCTCTAACATTAGACAACCCAGTCAACTGAGTGAATGTTTCCTTCTGCTCTTGATGAATAATCCACGAATTGGAGCTAAATGGCCTGCGGCTTTCAAAGAAGGAATCATGTATGAAGCCGTGGTGATTGAAGGTCGCCCTTAATAGAGAATAATTAAATCTTATATCAATATCATATATAACATTTTGTTATAATGATCTTGGTTTATATAATGGATCATTATGACTCTGACTCAGTTCAAATATGTGCTTTTAATCGTTGAGAACAAACTCAATATTAGTAAAACTGCTAAAGCATCCGGATTCAGCCAACCAGGAATCAGCAAGCAAATCAGCTTACTTGAGGATGAATTAGGAGCCCTTCTGTTTGCTAGAAAGGGCAAGAAAATAGTTAGTTTGACTCCTTTTGGTGAAGAAGTCGTTTGGTATGCAAAAAAGATTATGCAAGATGTTGATAATATCAAATTACTGAGCAACCAAATCTCTGATATTGATGAAGGCATATTGTCTCTTGCTTCTACCAGCGCTCAGGCTCGATATATACTTCCTGAAATCATCAAAATCTTCAAAGAGGATTTTCCTAAGGTCAAATTAGAATTAAAACTAGGGTCGTCTGAGCAAATCAGAGAAATGGTTTTAGCTAATGAGGTTGATTTAGCAATAGCCACTGATCTTGAAGGTTTAACCAAGGAGTTGGTCTTACTTCCTGCTTACAATTGGTTCAATGCTATTATTGCTCCACTGGATCACCCAATCAAAAAAGACATAAAGAAGCTTACTATTCAGCGTTTAGCTAAGGAGCCTTTGGTTACTTATTCATTTAGTGTTGGTCCAGACACGAGTTTCTCAGACACTTTTAACAAACATAACTTGGTTCCTAACATTGTCTTTGCAGCTCGCGATGCCGATATTATAAAGACCTATGTCAAAATGGGTATGGGCATTGGTGTCATTTCTGGTATGGCTTATGAATGTGATGACCATGAGGATTTTTTAGCAGTTAGTGGCGAGAATATCTTCCCAAAATGTACGACCTATTTTGGTTTCAGAAGAGGGATGATACTGAGTCGCTTTGCCATTGGCTTTATAAATTTATTTGCTGAACATTTAACGCCAAACCTTATAATGAAAGCTGCCGACACAAAGGCCCAGGAAGAGGTTGATCAGTTGTTTAAAAGGACAACCCTGCCAGTCAAGGGCGGTTGCGACCAGATTAAATAAAAAAGTAATTAAATTTTGACCAATAATAGAACTTATATAGCTATTGCGACCATGCTGTTTGCAGTCTTTCTAATGGTTGTTCTCGATGTGGTGGCTAAAGTTTTGTTAGTTACTTACTCGGTCATGCAAGTGACTTTCTTAAGAGCAACTTTTGCCTTAGTGATCATAGGCGTAGCTAATTATTTAGCTAATGGTAAAGATTCCTTCCGTACTGAAGTTAGAAACTGGCATCTACTGAGAACAATTCTGATGAGCATTTCAACCGTAACATTTTTTGCCGCTTTAGGAATGATACCCTTGGTGAATGTGATGGTTATTGTTTTTATAGCACCGATATTAATAACGGCTCTCTCAGGCCCTTTATTAGGTGAGCAAGTAGGACCTTTTAGATGGTTTGCAGTGGCCATAGGTTTTATTGGAATGTTAATCATTTTAAAACCCACAAAAGGGTTTATTGATTACGGCACCATGTACGCAATTATTGGTGTGGTTAGTTACGCTCTAATTGCTTTAACTTCAAGAAAGTTATCCAATAAAGACAGTGCTTACAATCTGACCTTCTATATGTTTTTTGGACCAGCAATTGTTGGCGGTCTTGGGAGTTTAAACACTTGGATAACACCAACCCCATGGGATTGGGGTCTTTTTCTTATAACCGGAATAGTTGGTGGGACTTCAATTATTTTCTTTAATATAGCCTATCAGAGTGCGGAAGCATCAGTGCTGACATCCTTTGAATACACAGGATTGATTTGGGCTACATTGGCTGGCTATTTAATATTTAATGAGGCTGTTGATTCCAGTGTTTGGGTCGGCGCCTTGGTTATTATTTTTGGAGGCTTGATTATTGTGTATCGAGAACGAAATGACGCAAAATCTATCAAGAATTATATTCCTTAAAAGGATATAATCTGATTATCATTTATCGTCTAAAATATTTATCAGTGTTAAGCAAATATGAATCAAAAAAATAAAGATAAAGCACTAGAATCAGCGCTTAGTCAAATCGAGAAACAATTTGGCAAAGGGTCTTTAATGAAACTGGGCGCAGATAATCTTGATCTCACAATCGAAACCATCTCAACCGGATCAATCGGTCTTGATGCAGCACTCGGCATTGGCGGTTTACCCAAAGGCAGAGTTATTGAAATTTATGGACCTGAGGCATCCGGTAAAACAACACTGGCATTACAAGTCGTTGCAGAATGCCAAAAAACTGGCGGTACTGCAGCATTTATCGATGCTGAACATGCTTTGGATCCAATTTATGCCAAGAAAATTGGAGTCAATACAGATGATTTTCTAGTCTCTCAACCAGACACTGGTGAGCAAGCTCTTGAAATAACAGACATGTTAGTGGCTTCAGGAGCTATCGATGTTGTTGTTATTGATTCGGTGGCAGCTTTAACACCGAAAGCTGAAATAGAAGGAGAAATGGGCGATCACCACGTTGGCTTGCAAGCAAGATTAATGTCACAGGCCCTTAGAAAGTTAACCGCAAACATTCAAAAATCAAACACCATGGTTATTTTTATTAATCAAATACGAATGAAAATAGGAGTTATGTTTGGAAGCCCAGAAACCACTACAGGTGGTAATGCACTTAAATTTTATTCCTCAGTGAGATTGGACATAAGACGGATAGGGGCAATAAAAAAAGGCGATGAAATTGTGGGTAATCTGACTCGCGTTAAAGTGGTTAAAAATAAAGTATCACCGCCATTCCGCTTGGCTGAATTTGAAATCTTATACGGTCACGGTATTTCCACAGAAGGAGAATTGATAGATATTGGGGTCGAAAACAACCTCATTGAGAAATCAGGTTCCTGGTATAGCTATAACGGAGAGAGAGTAGGACAGGGAAAAGAGAATGTAAGGATGTTTCTTATAGACAATCCTAAAATAGCTAGCGACATTAAACAAAAGATTCTCGAAATTACGCTACCGTCTGTAGCTAAGAAAAATTCCAAGAATGGAAAGTAATCAGTTCTAGGTCTCAATAATTTTGAGCGACTTACCCTCTGAAAATACATTGATTAGAAAAAAAGCGATGGATTATTTATCCAGAAGGGAGCATTCACGCTATGAACTTTATCAAAAATTATCAAAACATAATTTTGAGAAAGCTTTAATCAATGTACAACTGGAGAAGCTCATAAATGAGAACTTACTGAGTGACCAGAGGTTTGTGGAAGCGTTTGTCCATTCAAGAAAGAGAAACGGCAAAGGGCCTGTAAGAATTACTGCTGAATTACTGGAGCGAGGGGTTGATGAACAATTGATTTATAGTTCTATTGATGAGGTGGGTAATGCCGAGTGGATAGAAATTGCTAAAACTGTTTTAGAGAAAAAGTTGGGGAATAATCAACAACTTGATTATGATAATCAGTTGAAATTGATGAAGTTTCTAAGTTATCGGGGGTTTACTATGAATCAAATAAAAACAACCGTAGAGTGCTTCAAGAAAGAATGAGGAGATGACTTGCAATGAAAACTAATGAGATTAGAGAGTTATTCATTAGCTATTTTGAGTCTAAGAGCCACCAACGGGTGGAGAGTTCTCCATTGATCCCAGGAAACGATCCAACCTTGCTTTTTACCAATGCCGGCATGGTTCAATTTAAAGATGTCTTTCTTGGGAGTGAGCAAAGGGATTATTCAAGAGCAGTGACAGCGCAACGTTGTTTAAGAGCTGGAGGTAAACACAACGATTTAGATAATGTTGGTTACACCACCAGACATCACACATTTTTTGAAATGTTGGGTAATTTTAGTTTTGGTGATTACTTTAAGGAAGAAGCAATTATCTTGGCTTGGAATTTCATTACCAAGGAATTAAAACTTAACCCAGAAGACCTATGGGTAACAATTTTCGAAGAGGATGATGAGGCCGCTACTATTTGGCTTGATCACATTGGTCTTCATAAAGATCGCTTAGTTCGCATGGGGGAGAAATCTAACTTTTGGTCAATGGGTGATACCGGACCTTGCGGACCTTGTAGTGAAATATTTTTTGATCATGGGCCAGATATTGAGGGTGGTCCACCTGGCTCTGCAGACGAAGATGGTGATCGGTTTGTGGAGATCTGGAATCTAGTGTTCATGCAATATGAACGTCAAAATGATGGAGAGATGAAACCATTGCCCAGCCCTTCAGTTGATACTGGAATGGGTTTGGAGAGGGTTGCTGCTGTTATGCAAGGGGTGCACAGCAATTATGATATAGATCTTTTTCAGAACCTATTAAACGCGATAAAAGAGATGTCTAATAAAGGCAGTGACAGTCATTATCAAGTCATTGCAGATCATATTCGTTCGACAGCTTTTTTAATTATGGACGGCGTCACCCCCGGCAATGAAGGCAGAGGGTATGTGTTGAAAAGAATCATCAGACGTGCGCTTAGACACGGCTATGAACTCGGTATCGAGTCGCCTTTTTTCTATACTCTTGTCGATACCCTAGCAACCGAAATGGGATCAACTTACCCAGAACTCAATAAAAAATCAGATTATATTAAACGCATCATTCAGATGGAGGAAGAACGATTTGCGACCACACTTTCTCAGGGAATGAGGTTACTAGAAAATGAAATAGCAGCACTCTCTGATAACCATCTGTCGGGAGATTTCATTTTTAAACTCTACGACACTTATGGGTTTCCTGTGGATATGACCAGCGATATTGCCAGACAACACAACTTGGAAATGGATCTTGAAGGCTTTGATAAAGCCATGGAGAACCAAAAATCTATGGCTAGAAAGGCAAGTCAATTTTCACATAAAGACAATATAGAGCTCAATCATAAACTTAAGTCTTTATTTTTAGGTTATGAGCAAATAGAAGCAGATTCAATGATCACCGGTGTGTTTATAGACGAGTCTCAGGATTCATTAAACACCGGGCAGATGGGTCAAGTTATTTTAGAGCAAACCCCTTTTTATGCTGAAAGTGGGGGCCAAGTTGGCGATACCGGCACCATAACAACCAAAAACGGGGTATTTGAGGTTATTGATACGCAAGCCTCCGGTGAGGCTTTTATCCATATTGGTTCGGTGACAAAAGGCTCAATACACATCAATGAAAAGGTTCAAGCATCCATTAATCCGGTTAAAAGAGAATCAATTACAAAAAATCATACAGGGACCCACATGTTACATGCCGCTTTGATGAAAGTGTTGGGTGAGCATGTAGAACAAAGAGGGTCTTTGGTTGATGAGGACAAGATACGTTTTGATTTTTCGCATCATCAAGCTTTGTCAAATGATGAGATTAGAGATATAGAGACCCTAGTAAATGAAAAAATAGAAGAGAATATCGATGTTGAAACAAGTATCATGAAACATGATGAAGCAATGGAATCTGGCGCCATGGCTTTGTTTGGAGAAAAATACGGAGATAGAGTCCGTGTACTTGATGTAGGAGATTTTTCTAAAGAATTGTGTGGTGGAACGCATGTTAAAAACACTAATGAAATTACCTTATTTAAGGTTACTTCAGAATCCAGTATTTCATCTGGGACTCGAAGAATTGAAGCAATTACAGGAGATAAAGCATTGAAATGGGCTGAGGAAACAGAATTTCTTGTAGAAACTCTCACTGAATTATTACAGACCCGTCGTGAGGATGTTGAAGATAAGGTAAAAGCGTTAATTGACGGGAATAAAAAAATGCAACATGAGATCAAAGATCTCAAAGCTAAGTTAGCAGCTGCTCATACTGAGGATACCTCCATTGAACCAGAAATCATTAATGGGGTTTCATTAATAGTGAAACAATTAGATAACGATACCGAGCCTGAAGTAATGCGTTCCGCCATTGATCAGTATAAAAGCTCAATCAAATCAGGCGTGATAATACTAAGTAGTATTAGTAGTAAGGGCAAAGTCAGGGTGTCTGTTGGTGTAACAGAATCTTTAATAGATAAAATACCTGCTAATGAAATTGCTAGCTCTATGTCTGAAATCCTTGGAGGAAAAGGAGGAGGCCGTCCAAATTTTGCCAATGCAGGAGGTTCTCAACCAGATAATATCGACAAGGCAATTGATATCGCTAAAGACTATATAAAGAAGCAGTCATAAAAAATTATTTTTTACTTTTATGATAATTTCCGTAAGGATCCATCCAAACTCTTTCAATTTTCTTCTTCTCAGTTTCTCTTAGCTCAAAATCGGGGTCATCCACTGTTGAGTAGCAATCAAAACATAAATCATCAGCAAATATTTCGGAGTATCTATTGCATTCAATGCAGATGCTTATTGTTGATTCTACTTTGTTAACTTTGTTGTCTAAAGTCATTGTTATTTTACTGGAAAGAAATAAAGCCAACTATCACAGCAGTAATAAAACAACAAAGGATTGTTATGATGCTAACCCAGTCATCTATTCCTGCATGTGAGTATCTTTCTTTATCCATGTTCTTTATCCATAAACTATTTATTTAATAGAAGTTTCTAATCTAATCTTTAAATGGGCTTGTTACATTGATTTAGATCTTCGATATATTGATCTAGATCAATTTAGAAAATCTGTATTTTAAGTAGAATGAAAAATGTGAGAAAATAATAAATAGTAAGTGAAAGCAACTAATAAGAAATTTTCTGAGCAATTCAAGTTAAATTCATCCGATGAATTTACTGCCGCTAATTCTAGACAACGTTTTTTTGAACCACGCTCTATGATCAAACGACAAGGGGATCAGACTGATTCAGTTTTTTTTCTTGAGTCAGGTTTTTTAGCTTTATCTAAAACTGCAGCTAATGGAAGGAGGCAGATCATAAACTTTCTTTTTCCAGGTGAATACTGCGGAATAACACAAAGAGATTATTTTATGTGTGATATCGAGTGTTTATCTTTTACGTCATTACGGATTATAAGCAAAGATATTTTTGAAAATACCCTTAACAATAATTCAGCCCTAATGAGAGAGATTTATGACCAGCAGATTTATTGGAATGATGGCTTGGAAGAGTTAATTTTCTTATTAGGCGCAAGATCAACTGAAGAAAAAATAGCATCTTTTTTAATATTTCTTAATATTAGACAATACAGGTATCTTCAAGATCCTTTATATAAAGAAATACCTTTGAGCAGAGCTGACATTGGTGATTTTCTTGGCATGAGAGTGGAGACAGTTTCTAGAACGCTTTCGAAATTTAGGAAATTAAAGGCTATTAAATCTTTTGACAACAATCGAATCAAGATTCTTGATTACGCTGCACTCACCAAAATTGCAGAGCTAGAAGATTCTTGGAAATACTGGGATCAAAAACACACACATCATTCCTAATATTGTATTTCTTTTGAATATTAATTAAATAAGACCTTCTCATTTCTGATTGATATAAATCAATGCTTCATTGACTAGCGTCAATGATTCTTTGCTGTTAATGACTAATCTATCACCAAGTAGAAACAATTTATTAGGTGAACTATGTACATTAATTTTTGGTATCCGATAATTCTCTCTAAAGATCTTAAGCCAGGTAAACCAGAGAAAATAAAAGTCTTGGGTGTGGATTTGGTTGCTTTCAGAGGGGAGGATGGTCAGCCCCATGTATTAAGCGATACATGTTGTCATCGAGGCGGGTCATTAGGAGGCAATTGGACTGGAGTTGATACTCCAAGAATCATTAATGATGCTATAGTTTGTCCCTACCATGGGTGGGAGTTTGGCGGAAACGGTAAGTGTGTCAATATCCCATCCATCGGTTATGGCTCAAAAGTCCCATCAAGAGCTAGAGTCGATGCTTACCCTGTGCAAGAGAAATACCAAATAATTTTTGCCTTTCTGGGCGATTTGGAAGAAGAAGATCGCCCCCCTCTATTGGAAATCGAAGAATATGGTCAAGAAGGTTGGAGAACCAATGAAGTCCTTTCTTTTGATGTTGACTACTATTTTGAACGTTCTGTAGAAAATGGACTTGATCCTGCTCACAATGAATTTGTTCATCCCACACATGGTTTCGGAGGAGTGAATCGGGATACCTATAAAGTTAATCCTATTGAAGTAGGAGATCATAATCAAGGATGGGGTTTTTGGTTTATGCATAAATTTGATTCACCACCATTACCAGAGAGTGATCACCCAACATCAAAAGGAACAACGCCTTGGGGTAGTGTGAAACCCAAGAGAAGTCAGGTTAAAGCTGGGGGCGGAACATTAGGTCCAAATGCATTAATAACGTATATCACAATTGCACCCGGTAAAAGCTTCAGGCAGTATTTCTTCGAGCAACCCATAGGTGAGAATAAAACAAGAATATTTTTTGTTAATAATCGAAATTTCCTTTTGGATCCTGCAATGGATGCAGCCATCCATGAACGTAATTTCGTTGTTGCCCAACAAGATATAGATATTCTCCTTGACGTTAATCCTGTGCAAACTCCTTTAAAAAATAAGGAAGAGGTATTGGTACCAGCGGATATTCCAATTGTTACTTACAGAGAATGGTTAAAGAGATTTGAAAACGAAGGATGGAAAATAGATGTAGAGAAACTCAGATCCAGTAATTGTAATAATAAAGTTTTTTCTATACCTGGCCCTGGAAGACAGAAATCTAAAAATTATCCAATTGAATCTGTGCCTTTAATCAAGGAGTTTCGAGCAGATAAACCAGTTTTGAGAATAACGAAAAACTAGTATTTGGACAATTAATTGAAAATAGATGAATTAGACATGGAGAACTTTGTTACGTTAACTCTTGGAGCTATTTACTTATTTTTACTTTTCTGTTTCGGATTCTCTAAGCAAATATTACTTGCTAACAGTACAGATGATAATAAAGGTAAAGACTCACTAGCCGGTAAGGTTATCTCTCAATCCTTAGGTTGTATGGCCTGTCACAGCCTCGATGGATCAGAAGGGGTGGGCCCTTCTTGGAAAGGAATTGCTGGCACTACAAGAGAGCTTGATAGTGGAGAAAAGATAGTAGCTGACCATTTTTACCTTGAAGAATCAATAATACAACCTAATAGTAAGGTTTTATTAAATTATCCAGCTATTATGCCAAGTTATGATTTGATGCATCGAGAGTTGGATGAAATTGTTGAATTTATTGAGAGTTTAAATTGATACCTTTGATTTCTGAGGAGTAAATCATAGAGTATACGAGTTTTGATCAATCGTTGTATGAGGGTTAACAAATCAAACATCCAAAATCATGGATAACTAAGCACCTCTTTTCACAAGAGCATAAGACGATGGAAATTACATACATTATTGGCAGTTTATTTGGATAAATTGTAATTGATTTAGATCAATCAACCATTGTTATGAATCATAGACCAAATCTAACTTTTGGTTAGAATCCATAACATAACTGTTTATACCCTTGTGAAACAATAATGTGAATTATTAGAAGAGGCTAATCAGACTTGTGAGAGTAAGGACAAAAAAAATATTGCTAGGCTATTCTTGGGTTTTTTTATTATCTATTTTTCTTTATACCCCCCTTTGCTGGACTCAAACAACCGGTGAAGATTACTTCAATATGTATTGTTCTGCTTGCCACACAATTGGTGGAGGCAGAAGAGTTGGTCCTGATCTAATTGATGTTAATACACGACGCAATGAGGAATGGTTAATAGGATTTATTCAGTCATCACAATCACTGATTAAAAGAGGTAATCCTGAAGCAGTAAAAGTATTTAATGAGTTCAATGGTTTAGTCATGCCGGATACAAATCTTCCTGATAGCACAATTAAGATGATTGTAGATTTTATTGCTACGAATAACCCGGTAGTTTCTCAGAACAATGAACCAGTGATAGAGGTTGATAATAATAAAAATTCAACTCCAACACCTAAAGATATAAATCTGGGTAAAGAATTGTTTCAAGGAACGGTTAGATTTTCAGAAGACGGGGCAGCATGTAATTCTTGTCATGATGTAAAGAATGATGCTGTTATTGGTGGTGGTATTCTTGCTCAAGAATTGACAACGGTATTTTCCAGGATGGGGAAGGAAGGGGTCGAGGCTATACTTGGACAAGCTCCCTTCCCGGTCATGCAGGCTGCTTATAATAACCATCCAATAACCCAACAAGAGATTTCTGCACTTGTTGCGTTTCTTCAAGATGCAGACAGTAAAAAAGATTTTCAACAGCCCAGAGATTATGGTGTCGGTCTTTTAACTAGTGGAATAGTGGGCGGTTCGATTGTTTTTTTCCTCTGTGGCTTGTTGTTTCGACGACGTATCAAAGGATCAGTAAATCAAGCTATTTATGACAGACAGATAAAAACCAAGTGAAAACATTAATAAAAAATTATAAGGATTAAGACATGACCTGGATCAAAGATATTGTTGCTCCAAAAACTCGAAAGTGGGAAGAGTTTTATCGAAATCGTTTTCAACACGATCGAATTGTAAGAAGCACTCATGGTGTCAATTGCACTGGTGGATGTTCTTGGCAAATTCATGTCAAAGATGGGGTTGTAGTTTGGGAAACCCAACAATTGGATTACCCATTACTTGAAGATCAACTCCCTCCCTATGAACCAAGAGGCTGCCAGCGTGGGATATCTTTTTCTTGGTACTTATACAGCCCTGTTAGGATCAAATACCCTTTAATCAGGAGTGCTTTAATCGATGCCTATCGTGAGGAAAAAGCCAAAACAGACAACCCATTGGAAGCCTGGGCTGCATTGCAAGCTAATCCAGAAAAACGGAGAGCATACCAAAATGCTAGAGGTAAAGGCGGTTTCAGGCGAGTGCATTGGGACGAGGCATTGGAGATTATGGCTGCGGCCAATATCTACACTGCTAAAGAACATGGCCCTGATCGTGTCATAGGGTTTTCCCCAATTCCTGCCATGTCAATGTTGAGCTATGCAGCTGGTAGTCGTTTTCTCCAACTCTTTGGTGGTGTTTGTCTTAGTTTTTATGATTGGTACTGCGACTTACCGACGGCGTTTCCAGAAATCTGGGGAGAACAGACGGATGTTTGTGAAAGCGCTGACTGGTATAATGCTAAAATGATTGCAGACATGGGAGCATGTTTGAACATGACTCGGACCCCAGATTGCCACTTTTTTGCTGAATCAAGACACAATGGCACAAAAGCTGTGGTCTTTTCTCCTGATTTTTCACAAGTTTGTAAATACGCTGATCAATGGGTGCCATTACATGCTGGTAGTGACGGTGCTTTTTGGATGGCTGTATCGCATGTCATTTTAAAAGAGTTTCATCATGAGCAGAAAACACCTTATTTTATTGACTATGTGAAACGTTACACCGACAGTCCAATGTTAGTGAAATTAGACCGTGAAGGTGAACATTACCGCCCAGGTCGTCTACTTAGGGCAAATGAATTGCCTGGCAATAAGGATATTCCTAATGGGGAATGGAAGTTTGTAAACATTGATGAAGACAGTGGCGATTATGTCATACCAAAAGGTGCCGTGGGTCATCGCTGGGATGAGAAGCAAGGTCATTGGAACATGAAGTATGAGAATTCATTAAATGATGAGCCTTACGATCCAACGCTCTCATTACTGTCCACCCATGATGAAGTACTCCAGACTGAATTTGTCGAATGGGGACTTGATACAAAAAGTCTTAGAGGTGTTCCGATTAAATACGTTGAAACCAGCTCCGGTAGAATTCCTGTGACCACTGTTTACGATCTAACCATGGCGCAATATGGGGTAGGTCGAGGCTTAGATGGAGATTATCCAGAGGACTACACAAACCCGAGCGCTGCCTACACGCCCGCTTGGCAAGAAATCTTCACCGGTGTTGATGCCAAAACAGTTTTACAATTTGCGAGAGAATGGGCAAGCACAGCCAACACCACTGAAGGCAAATGCATGATCATAATTGGTGCCGGCATCAATCACTGGTACCATTCCAATCTAATGTATCGGGCAGGTGCCATGGCACTGATGCTTAGCGGTTGCGTTGGACGTAACGGTGGTGGATTAAATCACTACGTTGGACAAGAGAAATTGGCACCCATGGATTCATGGAGTAATCTTGCCTTTGCCAAGGATTGGGAAATGCCCCCGCGACTCCAACAAGCGCCACTTTGGCACTACATTAATACTTGTCAGTATCGATATGATGGCCAGTATTCAAGATACAATACTGTCCCTGATAATGAATTAACTAGAAGTCATACAGCAGATACAATCTTTAAGTCAGTACGTAACGGCTGGATGCCTTTTTACCCACAATTTAAACAAAACACTTTGGATCTTTGTGATCAAGCAGTTAATGAGGGGGCATTATCTAACAGCGATATCTCTAATACTATTCTTGAAAAATTAAAATCACGTGAAATCACTTATTCTGTGAGTGACCCTGAAGCACCCGAGAATCACCCTAGAGTTTGGTACATTTGGCGTGGTAACGCTATCGTCGGCAGCATGAAGGGTCATGAGTATGCCCTTAAACATTATCTTGGAACCCATTCTAACGGTATTGCCCAAGATTCAGAAGAGCATACAAAAGAGGTCAAATGGCATGATGTAGCCCCGGTTGGGAAAATGGATTTAGTGGTCGATTTAAATTTTCGTATGGATTCTTCAGCCCTGTATTCAGACATCGTTCTTCCTGCAGCCTCATGGTATGAAAAAGCAGATCTTAATAGCACTGATTTACATTCTTTTATCCATCCGCTTTCACAAGCGATTGCTCCAGTTTGGGAATCAAAAACTGATTGGGAAATTTTTAAAAGCCTTGCCAAGGCGACCAGTGAGATTGCACAAGAGCATTTCAGTGAAGTGCGAAAAGACATTGTAACGCTCCCACTGTCACATGACACAGCAGATGAAATAGCACAACCAGAAATTAAAGATTGGTATGACGATGAGTGTGAAGCAATACCTGGGAAAACTATGCACAAGCTTGCGGTTGTTGATCGCGATTACACGCAACTCTATGAAAAATTCATTACTCTAGGTGATGGCATTAAGAAGAGTGGTTTAGGTGCACACGGCAATCACTACCAGTGTGAAGAAGAATATGAACAGATGGTTGAGTCCAACCACTTCCCAGTACGAGAATTAGATGGAAAAAAATATCCTTCGATTGAAGAAGATGAATGGGCTGCCAATGTAGTATTGCATCTCTCTTCATTGACCAACGGTGAACTCACTGTTCGAGCCTATGAATATATGGAGAAAAAGACAGGACTTGAACTGGTTGATTTAGGAGAAGGTAGCAAAGATGTTCGCATGACCTATGCTGATCTTCAAGCCCAACCAAGACGCTACAACACATCTCCTCTGTGGTCGGGTCTAATGAATGATGGGCGTGCCTATGCACCCTACACTTATAACACAGAAAAACTGGTTCCTTGGAGAACTTTAACCGGACGGCAACATTTTTACTTGGATCATGAAATGTACATTGCCTACGGTGAGAATCTACCAACTTATAAACCCTCACCTAAACCACAGATGTACGGGGATCTTGAGCAAACCTTAAAAGATGGCGATGCCTTAGTGCTCAATTATCTAACCCCTCATGGCAAATGGCATATCCATTCTACTTATATGGAGAATCTTCGGATGCTGACACTTTCACGTGGATGTGAACCCTGTTGGCTCAGTGAAATAGATGCAGAAAAACTCAACATTAAAGACAATGATTGGGTAGAAGTGTATAACGACCACGGCGTTTATTGTACGCGAGCAGTTGTGAGCACTAGGATTCCTCGCGGTGTGTGCATCGTTTATCACGCTCCAGAAAGAACCACGGGTATACCCAAATCACAAATCCGAGGTAATAGGCGTGCTGGAGGCCACAACAGTGTTACCCGAATTCATTTAAAGCCCAATTTTCTGTCAGGCGGTTATGGACAGTTCAGTTATCACTTTAATTACTGGGGGCCGATTGCTCCAAATAGAGACACACATGTGACGGTTAAAAAAATGGAAAAGGTTATATTTTAAGGAGGCAATAAAAGCATGGATATACGCTCACAAATTTCAATGGTCTTTCATCTAGATAAGTGTATTGGCTGTCACACATGTTCTGTTGCCTGTAAGAATATATGGACCGATCGCAAAGGGTCCGAATACATGTGGTGGAATAATGTCGAAACCAAACCTGGAACTGGTTACCCAGGAAAATGGGAAGATCAAGATATCTATAAAGGCGGTTGGCAAAAAGAAGGAGAGAATATAACACTGAAAGGTGCAGGAAAATACAAAGGCCTTAAAAATATCTTTCATAATCCTAACTTGCCCGTCATTGATGATTATTACGAACCGTTTACTTACAAATACCTCGATCTGATTGAATCCCCTGCTGCTGATGATCAACCAACTGCTCGACCGGTTTCCCTGATTACCGGCAAGCCAATGGACATCAAAATGGGGCCTAATTGGGACGATGATCTTAGCGGTACCCCCGATTACGCAAGAAATGACCCCAATTTAGAGAACTTATCACCGGAAGAACAACAAGCAATGTTTCAACTCGAACGCATGGCTTTTTTCTACTTACCAAGAATTTGTAACCATTGTTTGAACCCTGCTTGTGTGGCTTCGTGTCCCTCAGGGGCTATTTATAAGCGTGGTGAAGATGGAGTGGTATTGATCAATCAGAGCGTTTGTAGAGGATGGCGTATGTGTGTAACCGGTTGCCCTTATAAAAAAACCTATTACAACTGGCAAACAGGTAAATCAGAAAAATGTATCTTATGTTACCCACGAATTGAAGCTGGCCATGCTCCTGCTTGTATGCATAGTTGTGTCGGGCGTATTCGTTATCTTGGTGTTCTTCTCTACGATGCCGATCGATTACTGGAGGTGGCAACAGTTGATGAATCTGATCTGGTTGAACAACAAATGGATATGCTCATGGATCCTTTCGATCCTGAGGTGATTCAACAGGCAAAACAAAATGGGGTCGCTGATTCGACCATCAAGGCTGCTCAGAAATCACCTATTTATAAATTCGTTAAAGAGTGGGGAATGGCTCTACCTTTACACCCTGAGTTTCGAACATTACCAATGCTGTTCTATGTTCCGCCGCTCTTACCAGTCATGGCCTCACTTGGTAAACAACGCAATGATCAAGAACTAAATGATGTTGCTAAACGCTGGGATGATGAATGGTTATATGACACAAGCACCGAAGAACTGTGGGGAACGATTGAAGATTGTCGATTTCCTATGCAATATCTTGCCAATCTATTCAGTGCTGGCGATACAGAGAAAGTTAAAACCAGAGTCAAGAAACTTATGGCAGTTAGGATTTATCGTCGTTGGAAAACTGTTGGTGATATATCAAAAGAAAAAGCCATTAATGCATTGAATGATGTAAACCTCACCACGGAGATGGCGGATGCGATCTACTATCTAACTTCACTTGCAAAATTCAATGACAGATTTGTGATTCCTCCCGCACACCGAGAAGAGGCAATTGAGTTAACGGAAAATACAGGTGACCATAAAGGTAGTACTGGATTTGGTTTTAAGGAAGGCACTACAGAGAGGGGAGCATAGCATGTCAACACAAACACATTATGAGACGCTGGCTGATCTCTTTGTGTATCCTCAAGCTGAATACCCAGAACGGGTGAAAGAAGTGTCCTCTAAATTGGAAAGTTCCTACCCAGAAGCTTGTGAATTGCTTAGTCATTTCATCAAACTTTTGCCAGAGCATGATTTGCGAATGCTGCAAGAGATCTATACCCGTTCTTTTGATGTGCAAGCGATAACAACCTTGGATATCGGTTATGTGCTTTTTGGAGATGATTATAAGAGAGGGCAACTGCTCTCACATCTTAACCGTGAACATCTTCAACATCATGTGGATTGTGGGCAAGAGTTGGCTGACCATTTACCGAATATACTAAAGCTAATAGCAAAATTAGAAGAGGGAGATCTTCTTGTGGATATGATAGATGAAATACTAGCACCAGCATTGCATCAAATGATAATGGAATTTAATGACAATCGTGTTAATCAAAAACATCAAGCCTATGAGAAACATTACAAGACGTTAATCGAGACTCCGTCAGACATGTCTGCCATTAATACCCTTTACCAATATCCTTTAAAGGCATTATTTACAGTGCTAAAAAAAGACTTTTCTATTGCTGAAACCTTTGAACAGACAAGCGATTTTCTAATAAATATCACCAAAGAAAATGAACTAGAAGGCGGTAAGAAAGTCTTTAATAAAGGAATAACAAATGGAGAGCTAATACAATGATAACCCTAGACTCTGTTCTATTTATTGCCTTTCCTTATGTGTCAGTCGTGGTGCTCTTGGTGGGCTCTATTTATCGCTATAGAAAACATGGTTACAGCATTTCAAGCTTGTCGGTACAATTTCTAGAAAACAAAGTTGGATTCTGGGGCACCATGCCTTTCCATATTGGAATAATTATCTTAGCCTTGGGTCATCTAGCAATTTTCCTTTTTCCTGAAGCTGTTTTGCTTTGGAATAGCGACCCCACTCGCCTTATTCTACACGAAGGTCTTGCCTTCACTTTTGGAGTAGTGGTACTTGTAGCGATGACAGTGCTTCTGATCCGTCGTTGGACAAACCCTAGATTAAGGGTAGTGACTACCCTCATGGATAATGTGATTGAAATTCTAATATATACGCAAATTGTATTGGGTTGTTGGATTGCTCTAGGTTACCGATGGGGTTCTTCATGGTTCGCTGCTGATTTGACACCTTATTTACGTTCAATCCTAACATTGGATCCTGAAATTGCAGCCATCAGTGCTATGCCTTGGGTCATTAAATTTCATGTTATCGGTGCGTTTACTATTATATTACTCATCCCTTTTTCTCGTTTGGCGCATTTCCTTGTTGCCCCTATTCACTATATATGGCGACCGTATCAAATTGTTATGTGGCATTGGGATAGAAAGAAAATTAGAAGTGCTGATACTGAATGGCAATCCACTCGACCTAGAAATAACTAAGTTCAATTAGTTGGAGTGAACTTATGATTGAAGAAATTATGGGAACCGAGGGGAGAAACCAACAAAGAAAGGCACTAACCTTTAGTACCCTAGCATTTGCCTTCTGTTTTGCAGTCTGGACTATTTTCTCAATTATTGGAATTCAGATAAAAGAGGAGCTAGGGCTAAATGATACGCAATTAGGGTTGTTATTGGGTACGCCGATCTTAACGGGTTCACTAAGCCGCATTATTCTTGGTGTCTGGGCTGATCAATACGGGGGCCGAGTCGTTTTTACAGGCGTTATGTTGGTGGCTGCTTTGACAACATTTTTGTTGACGTTCTCAAATACTTACCTTATGACATTGGTGGCAGCCCTTGGTGTAGGTTTGGCTGGAGGTTCTTTTGCTGTTGGTGTTTCCTATGTTTCCACATGGTATCCCAAACAGAAACAAGGGTCTGCTTTAGGTATTTTTGGGGTTGGTAATGTGGGTGCAGCAGTGACGGCATTCCTTGCTCCTTTAGTTTTAGTGGCTGTTGGATGGGAAGCAGTTGCAAAGATTTGGGCAAGCGCTTTAGCAATAATGGCAATCGTGTTCTTTGTCTTTACAGAGGATGACCCTAATCTAACAAAACGTAGATTGAGAGGCGAAAAGCCAAAGAGTTTTGTTGAACAACTTAAACCTTTAAAACAGATTCAGGTCTGGCGTTTTTCCCTCTACTACTTCTTTGTGTTTGGAGCTTTTGTTGCCCTGACACTATGGTTACCAAGATACCTTATGGGTGTCTATGGTCTTGATATCAAAACAGCTGGAATGCTTGCAGCAGTATTCTCAATCGCTTCTATGTTCCGTGCCTATGGCGGTCACTTATCAGATAAATACGGTGCTAGAGTTATTATGTATCTGACTTTTGGGGTAGCAGTTATTTGCACTTTTATGCTGTCTTATCCTGAAACTGACTATATTATCCATGGGATTGAAGGCCCAATCACATTTTCCACCAGCACAGGTTTGATTCCTTTCGTTATTCTAATTTTTTTACTCAGTTTTTTCATGTCATTCGGCTGTGCAGCTGTCTATAAACATATCCCTGTCTATTATCCGGATGATGTCGGCGCTGTGGGTGGTCTTGTCGGTATGGTTGGGGGTTTAGGAGGGTTCTTTTTTCCAATTGCATTCGGTGTGATGATTGATATTACTGGTATCTGGACGAGTTGTTTCATGCTTTTGTTTGTCGTCGTTTCTCTTGCATTGATTTGGATGCATTTGGCTATTCGTCAAATGGAACAAAGAGTGCTCCCGGAAAATATGCCCGAACTGCCTGAGATGGAAGAAATTCACATTTCTGAAAGACACGACAAATACGTCAGTCATACTCTGGAGATTTGGCACCCAAATGATCCCATTTTTTGGAAAACAACCGGCCAAAAAATTGCCAGACGAAATCTTTGGATCTCAGTTCCATGCTTATTGCTGGCTTTTTCCATATGGTTAGTCTGGAGTGTGGTTGTCGCGAAACTTCCTTCGGTGGGATTTATATACACCACCAATCAACTTTTTTGGCTAGCTGCAGTACCTGGTTTATCAGGGGCAACACTCAGAATCTTTTATGCTTTTATAATTCCGATCATGGGTGGAAGGCTTTGGACAACACTTACTACTGCATCACTACTGATCCCCGCATTTGGTATAGGGTATGCGGTACAGAATCCTAATACTCCCTACTTGTTGTTCTTGATTCTTGCGTTATTGTGTGGACTCGGAGGTGGTAATTTTGCAAGCTCAATGGCAAACATTAGTTTCTTTTTCCCTAAAAATGAACAAGGAAATGCTTTGGGACTGAATGCTGGTCTTGGGAATGTAGGGGTCAGTGTTATGCAGTTTGCTGTTCCCTTAATTATTACGTTCTCAGTGTTTGGTTTCATAGGCGGTGAGCCACAAATTGATAATAATGGCAGTGAAACTTGGTTACAGAATGCAGGTTTTATTTGGGTCCCTTTTTTAATTATCGCCACTATTGCAGCTTGGGTTGGCATGAATGATATTGCTAGTGCACGATCATCATTTCAGGAACAGTCAATTATATTCAGTCGCAAACACAATTGGGTGATGTGTTTACTTTACACAGGAACTTTTGGATCGTTCATCGGTTACTCAGCAGGGTTCCCGCTCCTTGCTCAACTTCAATTCCCAGAAGTTGATATATTCAAATATGTTTTCTTGGGTCCATTAATCGGAGCTCTATCACGCGCTGGCACGGGCTGGATATCGGATAAATATGGTGGTGGCAGGGTTACTTTCTGGACTTTCTTATCGATGATTATTGCTGTGCTTGGAGTCATTTATTTCTTGTTCAATAAGGATCAACCTTATGCATTCTGGGGATTCTTTTCTATGTTTATATTGTTATTTTTTGCTACTGGTGTTGGGAATGCATCTACATTTCAAATGATACCAACCATTATGAGTAATCAGATACCCAAATTAATGCCCAAATTAAATACGCTCGAACAACAGCATCAAGCAGAAAAAGAATCAGCAGCAATAATCGGTTTTACTTCAGCGGTAGCTGCTTATGGCGCTTTTTTTATTCCAAAATCTTTTGGTACATCGATTAGTGTCACAGGTAGTCCAATGGCGGCACTCTGGGGATTCTTGATCTTTTATCTAATCTGTGTTTTTTGTACATGGTATTTTTACACCAGAAGAAAAGGTCTTCTATATGATCTTGAACGAAATGCTTTACCTGAATCAGAGTTCCAAAATACGGTCAATTAATTCATCAGTCTTATCGGTATCACTGGATAACCGGCAATACTTGTTCGCTGATCATTCTTATATGCATTTTATTGTGTTTCTATTTTCATTCTATTTCTCCATAAAAAAAACCTGTTTGCATAAGCTAAACAGGTTTCTGAGAAATTTCAGTCCTATTTAGCAGTTTTATAAAGCACCTGTAAGTTGGGATAAATGAGTGCTGGAGTACTAGTGTGCTAAATATAAAAATAATCAAGAAATAATTAAATTGATTTACCTCAATTATCATTTGAGTTGCATCAATGTTATCTGCATAAAAAATGAAAATAATTAAAACATAATTATTAATCCTATAAGAGCTAAAGATCAGCAGATGAAGAAGAATAGTTCACCTCGAATTTTTACTGTGTCTGCTAGAGGTAAGAATCCTCAGAAACCCATTTTTTCTTATTTAAGAGAACACTATGGCAATCTAGCTTTAAACCAAATAGAAAGTGTTTTTGGTTTTGGAGAAAGATCGACACTCTACGGCGGACGATTTTTTCAGAAAGCTGAGCTCACCGATCGTGATGTACGTCAACTTAATAATGCAGGAATAGGATTTAGAATACCGTTTACTAATCATTTTGCTGATTGGGAGGAATACCAAGAAAATAGAGTTTTGATAGCAAAATACCATCATGAACTTAATTCAGTCATTTGCACTAATGATGATTTAGCTGAGTGGATAAGAACTGATTTTCCGAAATTCAAGAGCATAGAAGCCAGTGTTATAAAGAATATTAATAACCCACACAAAATAAAGAAAGCTTTGAAAATTTATACTTGTGTTGTTTTGCCCATGACATGCAATGATGATCTTAGTTTTTTAAATTCTATTATAAATAAAACTCAGATTAGGTTATTTGCTAATGGTGGTTGCGCCTATACTTGTCCATCAAAGATTTGTTATCGATCCCAATCTAAGCTTAATAAATTCAAAGGAGGTGAATTTCAGTGTTCACAGCCCCTTAAAAAACGAGAACTCATAGGCATGGTTAATTTTGATCTAGAGCCTTTATTAGATATGGGGTTTACTAAATTTAAATTATTAAGATCTAGACCTGGAGACATGACTGGTTATTAATATAAGATATACATAATTTAGCAGTTATTAATTCAGCTAAATGTCAAATAAACTATTGTGATGAACACGTCAAATCGCTTCAGGGTTCAGTCAAGATTGAGCATACATTGGCAGAAATGGTCAAATTATAAATTCTATTTTATAAAAGCTTGATTTCATGCAAACGCTGTTGCAAGAAATCGTCCGTTAAAATACTTTCTGGATAGAGATCAGGGTGATCTGTATCAATGCATGATGGCAGCGTCGTGATGGGCCAGTCTGGATTGGGATGAACAAAGAATGGTATCGCATAACGAGGGCTGTCAGTTGATTTCGTTGGGCCTTTTGTGACTCGATGTATTAACGCTGGTACGCGATTGTTAGTAAACCTTTCTAACATTTCTTGAGCATTACAAAGCATCACATCCCGTTCTATTTGTACTGGCACCCATTGTCCATTGACTAGAATTTCTAACCCTGGTGAACTGCCACCGATAAGAAGAGTAAACAAATTTATATCTTTGTGGGCACCCGAACGCTCGCCAACCTCCTCCGAGTCAACGGGAGGATAATGAATGACTCGAAGTATGCTATTGCCATTATCTATAGCCGAACCAAAATAATTTTCATCGAGATCCAAATAAATGGCTATGGCTTGCATCAGTTGTTGGGCAAATAGGTCATATGCATTGTATAGTTTTTGTATTGTGTTTTTAAACTCAGGAATTTCCGAAACATAGAGATTATCTGACATGAATTTTTTGTAAGGATGGTTCTCAGATAGCTCTCTGCCCATTTGCCAAAATTCCTTAAGATCGGCATTTTGCCCCCCTTTTGGGGTTTCTACTTTATACGGTGTATAACCTCTGGCTCCGCCTAGATCCGCATCAAAATACTTCATTTTCAGTTCTTCGGATTGACCAAAAAAATCAGCAAACATTGCGACACAGCTATCGACTAATTCTTTTTCAATTGGATGGTCTGAGATAGCACAGAATCCTGTCAATCTATGATTCCGACCTAATTGGTCTGCAAATTGTTTGGGGTCCTCATGCCAGAGATTAAAACTTACGGGATTAATTAAGTCTGACATACAATCTCCATTTCATAACTGCAGGTTTTCTAAATATTATTCTAATTGATCATGTATAAACTTCCTTGATATAGGTCAAACGATTATTGACCAATCTTATATATAATTAATTATTCATTGATAAGTGGCCTAACCATAAAATAATAAGGAATAACCTGTTGTCTAGTAACTATTCAAGTAAAGATTCAGGAGAGAATGATTCTATCTCGTTTAACTTAAAAGACAAAGATTCGGTTATTTACCAAAAGCGGTTGTGTGTGTATATGCCCATCAAAATTATTAATACGGATGAATATGAATGAAAGAAAAATATATTGAAGAATATTTGGCTGTAGCTCTTCAACTGGATTGCCACGCAATCAATGATTGCAAAACCAAGGAAGAGTCACACGATTTAATGATGAAACGAATTCAAGAAATATCCAATTTCGTTCAAACAACCGTAAACTTTAATTTATTCTTTTATGGCTCACCAGTAAAGTTGGTTGTTCTTCCTGAATATACTGTTTGTGGATTTCCACTGCATGAAACCACTAAAGAGTGGCAAGAAAAAGGCTGTCTTGAGATCGATGGCCCTGAATATGAAGCATTTTCTAAAATTGCACAAGAAAATAATATCTATCTGGCAGGTAATGCCTATGAAATTGATCCAAATTTTCCAGAAATCTATTTTCAAACTTGTTTTATCATTGATCCATCGGGTGATGTAATTGTTAGATATAGAAGACTGACTAGTGTTATTTGGGCTACGCCGCACGATGTCTGGGATAAGTACCTTGATTTATATGGATATGAGAAGGTTTTCCCAGTAGCAAAAACAGAAATCGGTGATCTTGCCTGCATTGCTTCCGAAGAAATCATGTATCCCGAGATTGCACGCTGCCACGTTATGAGAGGTGCTGAAATTCTTTTACACCCAAGCAGTGAACCTGGCAGTCCAAGATCAACCGAAAAAGAAATTTGCCGTAGAGCTAGAGCTGCAGAAAATCTTGCTTATGTGATCACTGCAAATACCTCAACAATACTTAATACCTCTATCCCTGCTTATACTTGTAGTGGAATGTCTAAAATTGTGGATTACAGAGGAAAAGTTTTATCTGAAGCCAGTGCAGGAGGCGAAAGTCAAACTGCCAGTGCATTTATTAATCTTCGTTCACTCAGGAAATACCGCAGAAATGCAGGAATGACTAATTACGTCTCAAGACAGGGCTTTGATGCTTACGCACAAAGTTATTCGGAAGCAGATTTCTTACAAGCAAACTCACTGCTTAAAGCTGGCAAAGTCCAACAACCAAGTAGGGAGTTCTTCCTGCGAAGGCAGGAGGAAGTGATCGAAAAATTGATAGCTAAAGGTATATTGTAGACAGCACTTTTGATTTAGAAGGAGAACTAAATGAAAAACCTACTACTCGGCATTATTGCCATACTGTTCAGCTTTAATGGTTGGGGAGATGAAATAGTAGATCCAAAGTCTAGGCAAAAAGTTCATCTTGCCTTAACTTGTATAGTCATAGATAAAAGCCCTGCCATTGTTGATCCTTGGAAGCCACCCAGTTTAATTCCTGAATCAGTAACTCCAAAAGAATGGGATATGGCATTACTTTTTTATAAGAATGGCTACGATGAAAATGATCCTAGATACCTAGAAACAGTTAATAGTGTCGAATATTCTCAAGACGTATTAACTTCAAAAAGCTGGTTGAATATTTTTGAAACAAGGCTTGAAGTTACTCCAGAGAGGTATCTTATTTATAACACCACAGGTAAGACAGATCTGTGGTTTGTTCTAGCCCTTGATAGAAAAACTCTAACTATAGTTAGCTATCCTGTGATTCAATCTACGACCTCTTTAATCGCAACAACTATGGAAAGTGTGTACGAGTGTCAAAAAACTGAACCTAGCAAGGTTTTTGATGCAGTTACAAAATCTCAAGAAGATAGACTCCTATAGCAAAAACATTATCAGAAGAGGATATACATAATTTAGCTAGTTATTATTCTTCAATTGAAAAGCAGTAACTAGTTAACTTTTTTATTGTTATTTTTTTGTAGAAAGAAATAGACTTTTTTTTAGGGTATTATTTCTTTTTAAGAGAATTTGATTTGAATAAGAATAGTATATTTTCAATGATCGGGGCGTTACTTTTATTTTTATTGCCTCATCATC
>Ga0206686_1000106_pt1 | contig 25534 bp, 33 predicted proteins | sample M250012015metaG_FD_155447 | JGI IMG/M metagenome (GOLD analysis project Ga0206686, IMG submission 155447) | Ammonia-oxidizing marine archaeal communities from Monterey Bay, California, United States - M2 500m 12015 | ecosystem: Environmental > Aquatic > Marine > Intertidal zone | place: USA... | reverse complement strand
GAGAAAATGTAAAACTAAGTGGAAGGTTTGAAGATAAAGAATTTCTAACAACTGAATTAACCGTTTTACGTTGTACTAAATGTGGGTATTACATGTTCTTTGATAAAATGGCTCAGTTTACAACAAAAGAATAATTTTATTTAATTAATTCTTGATTATCTAATTGTTTTAAGTACCCTTGAATTTGTTCATCCGTTTCTCCACCAAATGTTATCAGGATTTTATCATCGTCAACAATTTCATAATCTCTGATATCTGATACAGATTCACCATTAATGAAATACTTTAAAGAATATTCTTCATTGGTACAAAATGATTTTCCATCTGGGAAAACGTAGCATTGATCATCTAGACCTATTGATAGTGAATTAAAGAGATATTCTAATTCTACTCCTGTAGCATGTTTATGTACAGTTGAACCGTCTCTAGATTCAAAATGTATCCATGGGGATTTTATTTGATAAGCTGGTGCTGAAAAATCAAATTCATCTCCAAATATTTTTACTAAAATTCCTGCGTGTGAATGTTCACTTCCTAATGCTCCGGCATTTTCTGGACCTCCAGGTGCTTCTACAGTCATTGTCAAAAACAAATAACCTGCATAACCTACAATAACTGCAATTACTGCTAATACACCTATTGCAATTAGGGTTTGTTTTCTTTTTTCTGCTGAGTGTTTTGTAGCGTAACTATCACGTTTTATTTCACGCTCTCGTCTCTCTTTTCTGCCCATGAACGTTCAAAGTCTAAAATTTACCCCTATTAAACATTCAATACAAACAATAAATAAAATTGAAAAATATCATTGGACATGACCTGTATTTTTTGTGATATTTTAGATAAAAAACGTGAAGCCCATATTGTATATGAGGATGAAGAATATATTGCATTTTTAGATAAATATCCAATTGATGATGGACATACTTTGGTAATTCCAAAAAAACATCATGAAAAAATCACAGATATGGATTCCAAGGATGTTGGAAAAATCTTTTCTCTAGTTCCAAAGATAGCAAAAGCTGTATTGATAGGTGCACATGCAGATGCATTTAGTTTAGCTCAAAATAATGGAAAGGCAGCTAAACAAATTATTCCTCATGTACATATCCACATTATTCCTAGATATAATAAGAAAGGAACTGTTTGGACAAAACGTCAAATTCCAACTGATGACACATTATCTGAGTTGGCAGTAAAAATTAGAACTGAACTTATTTAGAATGACCAGGATTATAACGTAATATTGCACCCACTTTTCCAAGACTTGCAAGCATGTTTCCATGTTCTGCACTTCCAGAAATAACTTCTAACTGTGAGCCTGTTTTTGCAGCAATTATTTGTAAATACTCTACAATATCTTGTTCATTAACTTCCTTGTCCATAGCTTTACACTCTGGACAAGGATTGTTTTTGTATTCTGTTTTTTTAGGAATTACTAGGGGTCTTTCTACAATATCTTCTTGAATATGTTTACATCGTTTACATAGTGCTTCTACTCTGTGTAGATTTGTATTATCTGTAATGAGTAAAGTCTTGACAACGTTATTTTTTAAAAATTCTATTACTTCTTGTAATCCGTATGAACCTTTACCTGTGTTTGTGTTTATTTCTCTAAACAAATCTTCAATCATTTTTTTCTCTTCAACTAATCTAAAACTACCCAAAATATCACCTGACTTTGCAAATGCTTCTCTAATTCCTTCTGCCCCTGAATAACTTGCATCAATTGTATTGATGATATTATTTTGTAATCTATATTCTAAATAATTTCCATTGATAAAATCTTCTTTTGTAGGTCCTGGCCCTGAGATTATCAATCCTTTAACTGGATATATGTCGATAAAATATTCTCTTGTAGTTTGAGCAACCCTGTTGTAAAAATAACTTAATTCCATTTCTCTTAATTTTTGAAATCTTTTTGCAGATTGTCCACCTTGTCTGTGTTTTCCTGCAACTCCGGATCCTGTTTGAGATAAAACTTCAATTTTATCCCCATGTAACAATCCCCATCCAGCATCTTTTGCATCAATTGCTAAAAAGCCAATTAGATTATCGTCTTTTAGCATATCTTTTAAAATATCTACATGGAAATGATCATCACATCGGTATAGGTATTGATTCAAATCTTTTGGAGGTTCAATCTCCCAAACAGTTACAACTTCACTTCCTAAAGGCCCACCTTCTTCTGGCGGTAATGCCCCACAAAATACAACTAGGCCTCTTGCAGGTGTTTTTTTGTACATTTTTAATTTTGAAACAACTTTACCTAGAGAATCAACTACATGTGATCTTGTTAAATCAGACTTTATGTTATCTGCAGTTCCTTGTTCTTGTTGAAGTGAACCAATAATTTCATGAAGTTGTTTTCCTTTTGGTATGTATACTGTAATTAACTCAGTACCTCTACCTGCTTTTTTTGATAATTCTTCTAATGCTTTTCTAATTTTATACAGTTTAACAGAATCTACTTTCTCTACGTTTATTTTCTCTCTCATTTCTGTTTTCTTTTTAATATGCGAATATTAATTGATTCACTTCTATTCTCATTTTACTCCCAACTCATCAAATGTTTTTAAAAATACATCAAGAGGTTGATTTCCACGTATTTTGATAATTTTATCTCCATTGAATACTAAAAATGATGGAGTTGCATCAATTCCTATCTCTTTACCGAATTGATAATGAGAATTTACATGATCTTTGTAAGTATGATTATCTAAACAATTATTGAATTCTTTCAAATTTAGATTAATAGTCATAGCAAACTGATTTAATGATTCTCGAGTAATCCATCCTGTTCTTTCACCTCCCCAGTTTTTATACAATTCATCATGATATTGCCAGTATTTTTCTTGATCTTGTGCACAATATGATGCCTCAGAAGCTAAAAGTGAATCTGGACCATTTAAGGGATAATCTTTGAAGACCAGTTTTACTTTACTTGTTTTTATGAAATCTTCATTGATAATATCCAATGTATTTTGATGAAATTTATAACAAAATGTACATTGATAATCTCCCCACTCTAAAATTGTAATTGGTGCATTAGGATCTCCTTTAATGGGTGATCCATTTTCAATTAATTTTGAAACAGTGTATGTTTTTGAATCATTAGAATCTGTAGAAGAAATCACCAAAATTGCTCCTGCAGCTAAACCAATTAGAATTGGGATTAGTAAATAATAAAATTTCATCATTTATGAAAAAAATGGATTATTGTAAATATCTTCGTTAAATTTTGAGATATAATTAGATCCAATAATTTTAAATTTATTTTGATAGATCAAGATGATATTTGATAATCTTCATTGTCTATCAAAGAACATAAATAGATTCAACAAAGTTTACTATTCATGTCAGAAATTAGACAAATTGGTGTATCAAAAACAAGTGTTTCTAAAATTGCAATTTTAGCATTGGCTATAGTGTTTGCAGCAGGATTATTTGTTGTAGGTTTTGATCAAGGTCATATCTTTAGTGTAGTATATGGTGAACAAGCATTTGTTGATCTAACTATCCATGAGCTTACCCATGATATGAGACATGCAGCCGGATTTCCGTGTCATTAAGATTTAATTTCCTTTTTCTAATTCTATAATAACATCTTAGAATCAAAGTATTCTATTAATTGGTATAATTTAGTGATATTTTATGAAAAGTGCTCTCTTTATTGTAATTGTTATAATTTCAGGTGCCCTTGCAGGAGCAATTCATGGCACTGTTAACTTTGCAATAGTAGAACCTTATCTTGATCAGGCAATTGGCATTGAAAATGAAAATCTTTTTGCTTCTGGTGAGGAAGATGACAATCCTCAATTTTGGGCAGATTATGAAGAGTATAGGGTCTGGCAAAAAAGTGGGCAAGTTTTAGCTGGAGTAATTTTAGGGATTGCCATGGGTTCGTTATTTGGAATTGTATATGCGTTATCAAGAAATTCTTTACCAGGTAAAAACAATGTAACAAAAGCTGTAGTTCTTGCAGGAATTATGTGGTTTACTATCTATTTAATTCCATTTTTGAAATACCCTGCAAATCCTCCAACTGTAGGTGATGCTGAAACTGTAGTTCTTAGATCAATTTTGTATTTGTCATTTATTGTACTTTCAGGATTTGGTGCAGTTGGATTTTACAAACTATCTCAGAAATTACAAAACAATAAAAAATATTTGGGATTACTTGGTTATGTTATTTTTATTATCATTGCATTCGTTGTAATGCCTGAAAACCCTGATGAAATTACAGCTCCTATGAATTTAGTTAATGAATTTAGACTCATGTCTGTTCTTGGTGTAACATCCTTTTGGGCATCAATAGGGATTATTTTAGGATTATTTTGGAATAAATTTGATAAAATTAAAATTTAATTTTAATAGTATTTACTGTTCTTGTTCTATATAATGAGAATATATGATGAACTTTAAATAATTATGATGTAAATGAAAATTAAATGGTAAAACGAATTACATTGCCTCAATTAAAAAAATATGATATCACTCAAAAAGTAATTGAGTCTTTAGCTGATTCTGAATCTCGTGCCATTGTATTTTCCATAGTAAAAAAAGGAAGTACTGCATCTGAACTTTCCCATAAACTCAAAATACCTTTAAGTTCAGTTTACAAAAAAATTTCTGAACTTGAAGAATTAACACTCATTAAAGTTGAATCCTGGAATCTGTCTGATAAAGGAAGAAAATTCAAAGTTTATCGAAGTAGGATTAAACACGCTGAAATTTCTATAAAAAAACCTGAACCCGTTTTAATATTGGAATCTAATTAGTTACATTATGTCTAAAAAAAGTGTGATTCAACTATCGGAGTTCAATATCACTCAAAAAATTATTGAGTCTTTGAGTAATGTATGTACGCGTTCTGTATTGTTTTCCATTAAAAATGAGTCAAAGGATGTGACACAAATTTCAGATGAATTAAAAATATCTATTTCCACAGTTTACAAGACATTATCCCTTTTAGAAGATCTTGCTTTGGTAGAAGTTGATCATTTTGTAATTTCTCCTGAAGGTAAAAAAATTAAACATTATCGTAGTAGAATCGGAAAAGTTGAAATTACTTTAGATGGTCCTGAACCTATTCTAAATTTATATCCAAATATGGATTCTCCTGAACCTATTATTTAATTCTCATTCTATGGATTTAGAATTAATATCTAGAATCAAACTTCACTTTAAATAAGTTAGGCAAAACTAATTTTCTAATCACAATGAAACAAAAAATGATATTGACACTTGTTGCTACTATTGTAGTATTGGGTGTTTCTACAACAACAGTATTTCAAAATGCCGAAGCAGAAAGTTTGATTCCATCATGGATTAAAAATAATGCTGCATGGTGGGCTGAGGATACTATAGATGATGCAACTTTTCTACAAGGTATTGAATATCTAGTTGAAAATAAAATCATTAATGTTTCATCTGAATCAAATATTGCCGATGTTAATTCTATAACTATCGGATTTATTCCTGTTGAAAAAGCTGATGAATTAACTTCAAAAGCAGAAGATCTTGAAAAATTTTTAGAATCTGAAATTGGAATTGATGTTGAAATAGTTGTTCCAACAAATTATGAGACCATTATCGAAGGAATGAGATTTGGTCACATTGATGCAGCATTTATGGATACTGGACCTGCATGGATTACTCATCAAAGAACAGGTGCAGAAGCTGTATTGGCAGAATTAGTTAAAGGCAAAGTAAATTATCAGGCAACAGTTTGGACATTAGCGGACAATGAATCTATCAACACTTTAGAAGACACTGTTGGTAAACGTGTTGCATTTACTAGTATAACTGGTTCTTCAGGTTTTGTTAGACCTATGGGTACATTAGTTACTGAGGGTCACATTACCATTCAAGGTGACGACATAGTTGCTTTAGAAATGGCACTTGCAAATAATTTCAAAAGCTATACTTTTGCAGGTGGATACAAAGCAGCTTTGAATTTACTACTCAACGGTGATGTGGATGTTGCATTTGGTTCAGATATTGCTCCACAAAAATATCTTGAGTTAGAAGATCAAACAAAATTACGTCCAGTAACAACAATTGGACCCGTACCATCTCACGTATTCATGGTAAGTTCGGATATGTCAGAATCTACAAAAGACAACTTAGTTGATGCATTGATTAAACTCAACTATGATGAGAATAATTCCATTTTAACTAATTTGTATGGTGCTGAAGCCCTAGTTCCAACAACCACTACTATGCACATAGGTGAATTTGGAACTTTTATTGATGTCTTAACTGGTCTTGATCAAAAAATTCTAGACAAACATGATAAGAGCAAATAAAAACTGCAATTTGTAAAATGAAACAAATCACAATGACCAAAAACCCTTCTTTTTCATTAATTTCTACAAACAAAATTATTCAAATGAATGATGTTTGGACATCATATGATTCAAAAAATTTTGCATTAGAAGGTGTGAATCTTTCAATTGACAGAGGCACAAACTATGCCATTGTGGGTCAATCAGGTTCTGGAAAATCAACTTTACTTAAATTAATGAATGGAATGATGATTCCAAGTAAGGGTACGATTAAGATTGATTATCAGACCCCAAATATGAATAATAAAAAATTCAAAAAAATGATGCATACCATCGGTTATATTCCTCAAAGTTTGGGACTTGTAAAAAACATCAGTGTTATTGATAATATTTTGATTGGTGCATTACCTCGACTAAATACAATACAATCCATACTAAAACAATTTCCTGAAAATGAAATTCAAGAAGCAAAAAAGATTTTAAAATTAGTTGGATTATCTGGAAAAGAATCAAGAAAAACATACATGTTAAGTGGTGGAGAGAAAAGAAGAGTTGCAATAGCTAGGGCATTAATGCAAAAACCTACAATACTATTAGCTGATGAAATAGTTTCAGAATTAGATCATGTAACTGCTCGAGAAATTATGGATTTAATTTTAGATGCTCAAAAGAAAATGAATTTGACTGCAATTATGGTCCACCATGATATGCAACTTGCATTAGAATATGCAAATCGTGTTGCTGTAATTAAAGAAGGTCAAAAAATTTTAGAAATTGGTGTTGAAGGCGATACCATAGTTGATTTTCAAACAGGTGATATGAGTATAGAAGAAATTATGGAGATGCACGATACTGACCCCAAAGAATAACATCATAATTGGTATAATTGTGGCTTTGTTGATAGTTGCATCATATAATGTAGATGCCAATCCTGTTGACTTTGCTGAAGGAATACCTAATTTAGGAATCATAATTTCGGAGATATTCGTTTTTGAATCAATTGTTGAAGATCTAAAATATATTCCAACTGCATTATGGGCAATGTTTGAAACTCTTCAAATGGCGTTTATTGGAACTGTAATTGGTGTTGTAATTGGTTTACCTTTGAGTATGCTTGCAGCACGAAATCTAAATAACAAATTTGTTTATGCTCCCGTCCGAGCTCTTTTAGCAATTATTCGTACATTTCCATCTATTTTATGGGCGTTATTGTTTGTAATTATGGTTGGATTGGGACCATATGCGGGAGTTTTGGCAATTGTAATGTATACAATTGGATTTGTTACAAAATTACAATACGAGTCAATTGAAACAATCGATTCTGATCCTATGGATGCTGTAAGTTCAATTGGTGTTTCAAAATTTCAGTTAATTCGATATGTTGTACTTCCTGAATCTGCCTCACATTTACTGGGTCAAATTCTTTACATGTTTGATTACAATGTACGTCAAACCAGCATTCTAGGAATTGTTGGTGCAGGTGGAATTGGATTTTTTATTATTAATTATATTAAATTCTTTGAATATGGAAAAGCAGCAATTTTCATGGTAATTGTTTTGATTACTGTATTAGTAATAGATTGGGCCAGCGTCAAAATACGAGACAAATACATCATTAAATCCCAACACGGAATGGAAGTCACATCAAAGTAACTAATCACCCTGTAGAAATTAAATCAAAATTATTTTTTAATTAAATTGCAATTGATTGCATTTGATACATCTTCTTAATGTATCATATTTGCTAAAAATAATTACAATTGGGTTGAGTGATTGTGCACCTACAGTTTTTGATGTAGGTTTTTATTTTTTTAATTGAATTTTGTGAAATTATTTAAGATCTAGTTTTAATTTTTTGATAAATCTTATTATCATTGTTCCAATGCCTAGCATTAATCCTCCAACTATGATTCCTACATACGAAAGCCAACTAATTGGAACTGTTGAGAAATACATAATTGTTGCAAATAATATTGAGATTCCAGCAATAATTAGTAAATATGCAACTTTTTTTGCAACCGATACTGCCTGTTCACGTTCCATGATTTACAAAGAAAATGTTTCTTGATTTACCTTTTTGTTTTTCTAAAAGAAATGAGAAGAACCCCCATTCCTCTTCTGTTGTATATTCACGTCTCAACAAATTTTGTTCTTTCATGAGCATATAAGACCAAGAGAATATTTACCAAAGCAGAAAAATTTTATCAAAGTAATTTAGTAACAAAAAATTTATTTAATCTTTTTTTGAATTTGTTTGAATTTGATTACAACTACCACAACCATTTTTCCTAGTACCAAACCAAATTAATGCAGATGGTAATAACAAATAAAGAAACATTGCATTTTCAAATCCAAATAATTCTTTATTTTCAAAAACAATTCCATACGCAATAATGGCAGCAGATATGATTAAAGACACTCCAGATATTTTATTTATTTTATCTTTTAGTGGCATTGAAATTATCTCTTTATGTGGTAATTTTATCTAGTTGATTTGATTCAGCAGCTGTTTTAATTTCTCTGGCAATTCTTTTACCCATACTCATATTTTCATTAAATAATAGAGAGTAATATGGAGAACCATCCATGTAGATGTTACTTCCTGCTACAATTCTTGCTGAAAACTCAAAAGATTTGAATTGAGCATTTTCATCATACACCCCTTCTATACAAAATGGTCCATTCATTCCAGGTGCTACCATTCTTTTTGATGCCTCTACAAAATTCTCACCCATTTCATAAACTTGCTCTAATAATGATTCTCGCAATACCAGTGGACTATTTCCAATCACGTTAAATGATGGAACTTTAGTTAACTTTAGCTGTTGTTCTGCAGGTATTCTTGCCAATCCTTCAATGTCTGATTCATGTCTTTGATCAACTCCAAAAAATTCTAATTCTTCTTTTAATGGCGAATAAAAGAATTGTAAATACGCCAAAACACCTGCTGCATATTCTTGAATGTAAAGTGTTTCATCCTCAGATAAAACGCCTTCAGAAATTAGTTGATTTCTTTTTGTATTGTATTCATCATGGTTTGCAGCCATAAAGTAACCCTTGCCCCCAGCTGCTCCTTGTCTTTTTACAATTACCATTTTATCAATATCTTTAGGATTAGAAATTGGTGCAGGCATTGGTAAACTAGCTTCTCTCATCAGTTTCTCTTTCATTTGTCTGTCTGACTCCCAACGTAAAATCCATTTATTTCCAAAAATAGGAGTTTTAATTGATTCAATTTCTTCAGAACTCATTTGTGCAATTAGTGTACCGTGTGGGATTAGTATTGCATTATTTTGCTCTAAAATGGATTGACATTTTTGGTCTAACACCTCTTTGAAGGAATCTACAATGATTAATTCATCAATAAATGGAAATCTTTTGTATAATTTTTCACGTTTTTTTTCACATACTAGAATCGTTTTGAGTCCTTCATCTTTTGCACCTTTTAAAACCTGTAAAGAACAGTGAGATCCTAGTGTTGCAACTGATACCATGATGTTTGTGATTATTTTCTGTACTTTATGAATTATTCTTACAGCAATTTGTTTTACCGTAGGTAAAAATGGTTTTTTGGTTTGTTTTTAGTATCATTAAACATTAGTAACTAACTTTTCATTAAATATGTCAAATGCATCGTGTTTCATCAAGTAATGAAATTAGTTATACTAGTGGGATTTACGCACGATTTAAGATTAACACTAAAAAATTTGATTTGAGGATACATTTGATGAGTATGACTACCGATGATCTAACTCAAAATGATACTTTCATCTTAGAAAATACAACCTACGTTTAATATTGATTAATCTAAATCAAAATATTGAAAAATATTTTTCTATTAACTATACTTTTGGCAATTATCCCTATCAGTACAGCTTATGCTCAAAGTGTTGATGTAGATGGTACATGGTATTTGGGAGAGGGTCTTAAAGATGGGGATTATTTTGAATACACTTTATGTGAAATTGATCTTAATGCATGCTCTCCAATTGAATTAAAAATTTGGATTAAAGGTGAAATACAAAATGTAAGTGAAACATTATGGGATGCACAAATTCTAGTAATTGATGCAGATAAAACAATCAAGGGTTCATGGGGATTGGGAAAAACTGTACCCACACCAATACTATTTGATGAGGATTTATCAGAATACGCAGCTGCATTCAAATCTTCAATTGCATGGATTTCATCTTTTGCTACATCAAATGAAAAAGATAGAATTCATGGACCACAAGAATTTAGAGCATCATCATGGGGATCATTGGGCCCAGTTGGTGGCGGATTAGAATCAAATTTGACTCCAAGTAGAATAGAATCAATTACTATTGAAGGTAAAACTACTGATGCTGTAATAGTTGGATGGTATAATGATAAAGATAATGAAATATGGTTAGTGGATAATTTCCCATTTCCAGTAAAGGCATTAACTTTTGCAGGAATTAATTCAGATAATGTCCCTGTAATGTTTGAATTTAATTTAACACAGTATAAAGAAAATGTAACGGTAGACCCATTTGGTGACATTGAGGAAACAATTCAAAAATCAGAATTACTAAAATGTGAAAAAGATTTTTTTGATTATACTAGTAAGAGAATACCTACAAACACATATTCAATGATGATTCAATATAATTATTCTCCAACATATCCAGTTGAAGGATGTGAGATTGATTGGAAAATTTATTTCTATAGTAAATACAATGACATAGAAATATTGGAGCAAGTTAATTATGATATTTGGGTAGTGGATGAAAATAACAATAAACTATACTCTTATGCTGAAAATATAGGTAAAGAGAAACTGTACAACGAGTTTGGCCAAGTAGAACATAGATTACAATTAGAACAAGGATCAGGATTAATTAGATATGCAATATTTGTTCACGGTTTAGGACTAGAACAACAAATGGATACTACACAAAGTGGATATGCCATTATTGAAGTAGAAGTTGAAAAAAATCCACTATTACAAGAAAGTACCATGCAACAAGTACCAAAAATCCCATCTTGGATTAAAAATAATGCTGGATGGTGGGCAGATGGTACCATTGATGATGATTCATTTGTTTCAGGAATAGAATATTTAATTAAAGAAAATATCCTTCATGTCTCTTCTAATTTTGTAGGATCGACTTCGGATGAAATCCCATCTTGGATTAAAAATAATGCTGGATGGTGGGCAGATGGTACCATTGATGATGATTCATTTGTTTCAGGAATAGAATATTTGGTAAATACGGGCATTATTTCTATAAATTAAATTCTAAAACTCAATGATTCATATTTTGTATCAAATAGAGTTCAACACTATAGTTTAAACTGCAGATTTTGGAAATAACTCTTTTAATCCAGTCATAGTTAATTGTGAAGAAAGAGGTGCTCCAAACATACTAGTTTCCATCCATGCATTTTTTAATTTTGTTAACTTCTCTTTGAATGAAATTTTCTGTTCCTTTGATAAATTAGGTTCTTTGTTTACTTGAAGGATTAATTCATCTATTTTAGTTTCAAAATTTTTAATGTTTATCTGTCCAATTTTGATTTGACTAAATGTTTCAATATTTTTTGGTGCTTGTTTTTCAAAATTTACCTTGATGTAAGTATCTCCAGATAATGTAATGGAAAATATTTCATTGCTTGATGAATTTTTATCTGAAACAAATTGATCTTTTTTTAATAAACTAATTGTATCTAAAATCATTTCAGAGGTACATCCTGTTAATCTACTTAAATTATCTAAAGAATAATTATCAACATACAAAAAACTTAAAATTTGTTTTTTTAAATTATGATTCCAAAACAAATCGTTTCCTAGTTTTTTTATCATATGTCCTGAACCAAACACTGCAGGTACTGATTCAATTAATTTACCCTCCTCTAAATAACGAAGTTTTACTTCCAACTCTTTATTGTCAGTTAATTTGGGATTATTTTTTCTAATGTCTAATTCTGTAAGATAATGAGTTTCAGTCTGTTTTAGAGTCCAAAGAATTTCAACATCTAATGTATCCATGAATCAGCACAAATTAAACCACTTTATTTGATTATCGTTGAATTTCAAATAATCTAACTACTTTTTTGTTATAATTCATTAATTTTTGAAAAGCATTGATATGCTTCATTCATTTTACCCATTTTTTTCAATGATTCACCTTTAGCATTCCATGCACGACTAAAATCAGGTTTATGCTGTATTGATTTATCATAACACATGATTGCATCTGTGTATTTCTTGAGTTCATGAAAAACAACTCCCTTGTTAAATAAAATCTCATGATCATTTGGATTAATTTTTAGTGCTTTATCATAACACATGATTGCATCATCATATTTTTTTAAATTTCGTAACGCCACCCCTTTACTTGAATATACAAATAACTTTTCGGCATTAGGCAAAATCTTTAGTGCATCATCATAATATGGAATGGATTCATCATATTTTTCTAATACTCGTAATTCACTTGCTTTTTTTATTGCATCTTCAGCTTTTTTCATTAATGAGTCCGAAAAATATTCCATGTTTCCATTTTCATCAAATTCCTGCATATTTTCAATAATTCTAAATGTATAACCTCCAAGTTTTTTTTCATGATCAATGAAATAATATGAATATATTTTTAATATTGATTCAGAGGTTTGACAAGAACCAGAAAACACCCCTCCAACTTTATGTTTACCAAATTTTACAATAAGACAATTGATTTGTTGTTTTTTAAATTTAGAATTAGTTTGTTTAATAATTATTTTATACATATTATTTGTCATTTTTGGGGTTATCACATCATCTGGATTTTTTAGAGCAATATCTTCAAAATAGTTTTGTGTATCCATCTCAATTTGTTTTAGATGTGTCATGGTGGTGTTCTTTTTACAATTTGGGCATTGAATTTTAGTGGGAATATTTCCATCAATGTTTAATGAATTCATATTAAAAAATCATAATTTAATTCAATTAAATATTTTCAGATTTAATTTGAGAATTTTTATTATTCTTAGATTTATGAGTAAATCTATAATATACAAAAACTAGGATGGGGGATTTTAATAAAACCAATAAAATTAGATAATCAATTAATTCCAATATGTTTACTATTATGTTATAATAAATAATTTTTATTAATTTAAATTCATTATGTAAATTATACTTTTTTTAAATAAATTTTTAGTTTTTTAATAATTAACCATAAATTCAATCACATCATATTTTATGTTACATGGTACTATTTTGGTTTCAAGTTGGATTTGGTTTATTCGTAATTCTAATTTTGATTGCACTTGGAATTAAATCTCTTAAAGAAAGAAAAAACATAACTGATGAAAAAATAATCCGAATTGTTCGCAAAAAATTACTTCAAGATGATCATTATCATTTTGAATTAATATCGATAATTACTATTGATAAAATTACCACAGTTATTGTTAATGTGGGATATCAAGAAATTGCATTAGAAATTGACAATGAATCTGGAATAATTTGTAGTGTCGAAAGAATAGCTAGATAAATTATAAATAAATTTTGAATATAATTATTCTTAAATTTATTATCCTACGGCATAACGTTAGAATTACTTAGATAATCTAGAAAAATAGGATTAATTTTGGGATTTGCAGACATGTATTCATACATCCCAATATTCATAATTTTGAACATTTCAACAAACATGGGTCCATTTGCAATACCCATAGTAAACATGACGGGTATTGAAATTGCAAATTTATCCATAGATTCTTTCAAGGAAATAATGTCTTTTAATTTGTGAAATTCAATTAAAATATTCCAGTGCTGGCTTAATTCTATTTTTTTCTTTTCAAGTAAATCTATTCCTTGATTTGTTAATTCAGATAAATCATGAGATTTTAATTGTAATTTAACATAAATTTTTCTAATTTTTTCTTTTTCTTCTAAAGTTAGGGATTTGTTAATATTTTTGGTGTATTGTAAATATTCTACAGAGTTTAACCAGTTTTGTATTTTAGTTTGTAATTTTAAAGGAGGGGTTTTGTCCATTTTTTTCATTAATTTACAATCAAAAAATTTTTCACAACTTACAACTAATTCTACAGGAGAAACTTTAATCATTGTTTTTAAATCTGTATAGTGCATAGCTGCCAATACAATATAATCAAGAGAAGTTAGATTTGTGATAATTTTTTCACAGGTATTACTATTCTCATCTGTTTGAATCATAATTATTATTTTTTCTCATTAGACTTGATATCATTTCTAATTCTATTTTTTGTAATGGACTCAATTTCTTCAACAATCTCTTCAGGTTCAATTAAATCTGAAATTTGTTGAAATATTTCAGTTTGATTTTTCATAAAATCTGCAATAACATCATTATCTGTTTTGAATTCTTGGGATATTTTGATTGACTCCTCAAGATACTGTTTAGCTAAAATTAGATTTTGAAGATGTTTTATTTTAATATCGGTCAATAAATAAAATCAAATTATCGTTTAGTTAAGTCTGACTCAAAATTATATCTTAAAGAAATGTGACGTTACCTACATTTTTCTCAATAAGGCTCAATTATTATCAAATTTTGTTTTACTTAGATCGTTTAGTTAATTTTTAATCATACTTTTGAAGCAAAATTGTTTTTATAACAAACGAATTCTTTGAAAAATATGCAATATTTTCAAGCATTAAAACTGGGACAAAAAAGAGTTGCAGCAGCAAGAGAATACCTCAATACCATTACAAATGGTAAAGCAATGCCTGCTTTAGCCTTAATTCCTTCAAAATCTAATATTTCGCAGTCCGTAGGCGAAGAAAATCTATATGCGTTTGTTGATGAATCTGCAGGTTTTATTCTGACTGATAATAGTGGATATATTCTTGCTTTAGTAGATAAATTAGGTACTTCAAAAACAATAGTTCAAGGAGTAACAAAGTTACAAAAAGAAAATCTTGAAAAAATATTTGAAGCAGATAATATTCCAAAATTTGTAGGCAAAGTCATCCTTCCAATATAGCGATAAAATTAAACGTAAAGCTTTAGTTATCATAGTGTTGAGAATAATAAAATGAGTAAATTTTCCCAAGAAATAGAAGTACAAGGTCACATTATTGATTCATCAATTTTAACTAAAATATTTGATCAAATAATGGACTTGAAAGGTGAATTTCAAGTAAAAGAAATAGACATTGGAAAAAAGAAAAAAGATCATTCTTATGCTCGATTAGAAATTACTGGAAAAGATCAAACTCATTTAAACACAATTCTAAAAATGGTGTATCGTGAAGGAGCTATTTCAAAATCTCAAAAAGAAATCACATTAAAAACATCTCCAAAAAATTGTGTGATGCCTGATAATTTTTACAGCACCACAAATAACCAAACACAAATTTTCTATAAAGGAAAATGGATTCAAGTTAAAAATACTATGATGGACAAATGTATTGTTCTAAAAGGAAATAATGCATTTTGTGTTCCAGTTAGAGATATCCAAAAAGGTGATCAAATAATTGTAGGTGAAGAAGGAGTGAAAATTACCCCACCTGAACGTCCAAGAGATGGTGCAAATGTGTTTGAATTTATGAATAGTTCTAGCTCCAGTGAAAGACCAACACAGCATATTGCAAAAAAAGTAGCAGATGATATTTACAATACAAAAAAGAAAGGTGGAAAAATTGTAATCGTAGGTGGTCCTGCCATAGTCCATACAGGAGCAGATGATGCAGTATCTGAATTAATTAGAGCAGGATACATTGATGGAGTACTTGCAGGAAATGCCCTTGCAGTTCATGATATAGAATATGCTACCCTTGGTACCTCTTTGGGAATGAATGTACATGATGCTACTTTGGCATATCATGGACATCGAAATCACATGGATACAATCAATGCAGTATTCAAGGCAGGTTCTATTGCAAATATGGTAAAATCTAAAAAATTGACTAAAGGAATTATGTATGAATGTGTAAAAAATAAAGTTCCATTTGTGTTGGCAGGATCAATTAGAGATGACGGTCCATTACCAGATGTAATTACAGATGTATCGGTAGCACAACGAGAATACAAAAAAGTTCTAAAAGATGCCAGCATGGTAATTATGATTTCAACAATGCTTCACTCTATTGCAACAGGAAATATGCTTCCCGCAGATGTTAAAGTAATTGTGATAGATATCAGTCAACCAACAGTTACAAAATTAATGGATAGGGGCACATGGCAAGCATTAGGTATAGTTTCTGATGTTGGGGCATTTTTACCAATGGTTGCACAACAAATTAAGAAAAAGAAAAAATAATTAATTATTTTTTGATAATGTTAATTTGGTATTTTTAGATTTTTTTTCATTAACATTAATTCATCTACTGCATCTTTTTTAAGAACATCAAAGAATTTTTCAAGCATTGTTAATCCTGCAACCACTTTAGGGGCATTATTTTGTACAAATTCAGTTCTTTCTGAATGAGTTTTTGGAGTTTGTGCTTGATATGCATCATAAACTTTAGCACCATCATAATCCACATAAGCAATTCTTGCACTAAAGTCCGTTCTTTCTAAAACTAGACTGTCTCCCCCTACTATTGCGGTGTGATATGGATGAACAATTAATGCTTCAGATAATTGTTGAGATGTAGTGATTTTTGCTTTTTGTAATTCTGGGGAATATGCATTAAAATCAGCTAAAAGATAAAACGTTGCCTCTGGTTTTGTGGCTTTAATTCCATCAATTGCAGTTAATGTATTGTAAGTATATTCCCCCATTATTTTGTGAATGTTTCTTGTAATTTTGAAATAGTTATCCATTTCATGACTTATTTCAAAACCTGGAATTGCAGCATATTGAATTGGAGTGGATACTGCAGTATATTCAGTTGCAAGAATTTTTTTGAATTGAGCTTTAAGATCAACTGCATGTTGAGGAAATACCACATATCCTAATCTGTATCCTCCTGCAGCGTGGGATTTTGATAATCCATTTGTTACAAAAGTTCCTTCAGGGTAAATTTTTCCCATACTAACAAATTTTGAGAAATCATATGTTGTTTGAGCATAAATTTCATCAGAAATTACTGTAATGTTTAATTCACGACAAACATCTGCAATTTCTTCTAATTCCGATTTATTGTAAAGCATTCCAGTTGGATTATGTGGATTATTTAGAATTAGGATTTTTTGTCTATCTTGTAATCGTAATGCTAAACGTTTAAGATCATTTGGAGCAATTTTTCCATTTGCACGAGAAGGTAGCATGTGGTAATTCTTCTTCAAAAATCTAATTTGTGGTAAATATCCCAACCATGCAGGAGTTGGCAAAATTACTGTTCCATGTAAAATTTCTAAGAGATTAAAAATTAGTTCCTTAGTTCCAGGACCAACATAGATACGTTCAGGTGCTACATCCATACCAAAATAATGTTTATTGTATTTTGAAATGGCATTTCTTAATTCTGGCACTCCAGGAACTGCCGCATATTGTCCCCTGTTTGCATTTTTGATTAACGCCTCTTGAATTAATCTTGGTACGGGAAATGGAGATTGACCAAAGGCAAAACCATAAAATCCAAAACGACATTCAGGATAAGTACAATCTGAGTGAAATTCCTGTAAAAATGTGTTTAATTTGAGATTCTCAGGCATCTCAATGTCTTCAACTTGTTGATCAACTATAAATCGCAATATTTTGTATCATGAAATTTTAATTATTAACCAAAAGTGAAAAAGAAGATATCAACAAGTTAGATTTTATCAACCTAATTCCCACACATTATCAAACATATTCTAAGGTATTTGATCAAGTTTTGTTATTTCATCTAAAACATCTGGATTTTCTAGAGAAGAGATATCCCCCAATTCATTTCCCAATAATTTTGATTTTAGTAATCTACGCATAATTTTTCCTGTCCTAGTTTTTGGAAGATCAGATAATTGAAAAACATATTTTGGTTTTGCAATTTTTCCAATTTTCTGTGAAATGTAATCTGAGATATCCCCTTCTAAGTTAGAATCATTTTTGTTATCTGCAACAAAAAATACTACAATAGCCTCGCCTGTAATTTCATCAGGAATTGCAACTGATGCTGCATCTGAAATTTTAGCATGTGAAATTACGGTTTGTTCAATTTCTGCAGTACTCATTCTATGACCTGAGACATTAATTACATCATCAGTTCTTCCTTGCATGTACCAAAGATTATCCTCATCAACGTATACATAATCTCCATGAAACCAAACATTTTCAAATTTAGACCAATATGTTTCAAAATATTTAGAATCATCATAAAGTAAACTTCGAGTCATGGCAGGCCAAGAGTCTTTGATAACTAGATAACCATTTTTGTTTCGTACAGAATTTCCATCATCATCAAATACATCTAGATTCATTCCAGGAACTGGTACTCCAACAGTTGATGGTTTTAATTTCATTCCGGGAAATACAGATAACATTGCACCGCCAATTTCTGTTCCTCCAGATAAATTCATGATTGGAATTTTTTTGTTACCAACTTTTTCAAACAACCACCGCCATGAATCCTCATCAAGTGGTTCACCAGTAGTTGGAATATTTTTTATTTTATCAAGTGAAAATGATTTTAGTGGTTCTGAATTATTTTTTTTAAAAAATCGTACAGCAGTTGGAGATATTCCAAAAATGGTTGCTTGGTATTTTGACAAAATCCTCCATGTTTGATCAATATTGGGATAATCCAAGGCACCATCATAAATTACAGCAGTAGCTCCCGCAATTAATAATCCATAGACGTTCCAAACCAGCCCTGTAATCCAACCAATGTCTGCAGGCCAAAATAAAACATCATTTTCATGCGTATCAATTAGATATAGTGCCTGATGTCCTGCAAAAACAGAAAATCCACCATGAGTCTGAATCACTCCCTTGGGTTTACCTGTGGTGCCTGAAGTATACAAAATAAACAAAGGATCTTCAGATGCCAATATTTCTGTGTTACACGTTTCACTTTGAGTAGATATCAAATTATTGTAAAAAATTAAATTTTTAGATTCAACATACTTGTCAATTCCCTTGTATGGAACAACAATTGTTTTTTCAACTCCCGTGTCTTTAATTGCCATCTCTGCTGTTTGTTTTTGAGATATGGTTTTACCTTTACGATAAAACCCATCTGAAATAAAAAGAATTTTAGATTTACAATCTTTCAATCTTGTGTGAAGAGATTCTACACTATACCCTGAAAAGATAACTGTTTGAACTGCACCAATTTTTGCAGATGCCAATATTGCTAGAATAGCTTCTTCAATCATTGGCAAATAGATTGAAACTACGTCTCCTTTTTTTACCCCAATTGATTTTAAAGCATTAGCAAGTTTTGAGACTTTAGAATTTAATTCAAAATAGGTGAGTTGTGATGTTACTCCATCTTCAGAAACAAAATGATATGCAATTTTATCAGGATTTTTTTTTGCAAATTTTTCAACTGATGAAAGATAAATGTTAGTGTCTCCATTTACAAACCATCTTGATTTTGCAATTCCTTGAGAATCATCTTTTGCAGTAGTGTATGGCATATCCCAAATGATTCCCACATCTTTTTCAACTGCTCTCCAAAACCATTCAGGATCATCTTTTGCTTTTTTTGATAATTCATCTAATGATGAAATGTTTAGTTTTTGCATAAATTTGAAAATGTTTGATTCTTTGAGTTGTTTCTCAGTTGGAATGAATTCAAAATCAGACAAGATTCAATTTTTAAAATTAGAAACAGGTCTAAAAAGATTTTACTAAATTAAGAAATTTCTATTCCAAGACGTCTAGCACACGCTATTGCAGATTTTACATCATCTTCAGTAATACCATTTTTTTGAAATTCTTGGCTCCAATCAGTTCCAATATTTGTAGTATTTTCATGATAATATTTTCGTAAAATAGTCCCAATTTGATCATCTAGTCTATGTTTTGTAGCCTCATTCATTCCTGCTTGAAGTATTGTTGCATCAGATGTAGCTAAAATTTTGATAAATTCGATATCTTCTAAGCCTAACTTGACCATTGGAGTATTTTGTAGTAATGTCAAATTTAGAGTTTGATGTTATTGATTACGCATGGTTGCTTGATTTCCTGCAGAGTGGTTCACTCCAATTACTGCTCCAGGATTTGATGTAATTATCATTAATGTCTCACAAGATAAACAAAGAACAGATGGAACATAATCTGCATCTCTTTGAGATGGCCCCATAGTAGCTAAAACTGCATCATCTTTTAGGTCCAATCCCCCACAATCGATGCAGGTAGTTGGTCTTTGTGGTATTGGTTTGATTTTATTTACGTAAAAATGAACCATTTGAATACACTACAGATTCGTGATTCTTAAGTTAATTGCTTTTTTAATAAATCCAAAGTTAATGCAGGATCAGCTTTTCCTTTTGTTTTTTGCATGACTTTACCTACCAAATAATTAATTGTTTGAGGATTTGATTTTGCTTGTTCTACTGCTTGAGGTTCTGCATCAATTATTTCTTGAATGATTCCTGCAAGTTCTGATTCATCAGATACATTACCTAGGTCTAATTCTGAAATTACTTGTGATACATTCTTACCCGTTTTTAAAATTTCATGTAATGCATTTTTAGATGAATTTCTAGATACCGTTCCATTTTGAATTGCATCAGCTAATTCTTTTAAATGAATTGCAGTGAGTTTTGATGTTTCACGTTTTTCTCTTGTATCTACTAATCCCATTAATTCAGTAGTGATGATATTTGCAACTTCTTTTGCATTGGATTCTGTATGGGATTTTTCAAATAAATCTGAATAAAATTTATCTGAAGATAAAACATTTGCAACTTGTACTGGTATGTCATATTTTGTTACATATCGTTGTTTTTTAGAACTAATGCTTTCAGGCATTTGTAATTTTAATTCAGATTGAATTTCAGGATTAATTTTTACCCAAGGAATATCACCTTCAAGAAAATATCGGTAATCCAAGTCTTCTTCTTTTGAACGTGACGATACTGTAATTTTTCTTTTATCATCCCAATGACGCGTTTCTTGAACTATTGGGATGTCTCTGTCATGTAAACTCTCTTGCCTTGTAATTTCAAAATGAGATGCTTTTTCTAAATCATGAAATGAACCAATATTCTTAATCTCAACTTTATTTCCTCCGTGTATTGATACATTAGCATCTGCCCTCATTGCTCCGTCTAAACTAGGGTCTGCTACGCCTAAATTTTTAAGTAAATCTGATAAAATATTTAGAAAATCACGAACTTCTTTTGGAGTTTCAAAGTCAGGTTCAGTAACAATTTCAACTAATGGTGTGCCTGCACGATTGTAATCTACCAATGTAATTTGATTTTTAGAAGAACTTCCTTCATAAATTAGTCTTCCAGGATCTTCTTCTAGTTGAATTCTAGTTATTCTAATTTTTTTATCTCCAATAGATATGGAACCAGAGCCACCAACACTGGTATCTCCATAGATATTCAATTGTGTAATTTGAAAGTTTTTTGGCAAATCTGGATAAAAATAATTTTTTCTAAAAAATGCAATTTTTTCAGGAGTTGAACAATTCAAAGCCATTGCAATCATAGTAGCTTTTTTTACAGCTTCTTGGTTTAATCGAGGTAAACTCCCAGGCATTCCAGCACAGATAGGACATATGTTTTGATTGGGTTCAAATTCTCTATAGTTTGCCTTACATGAGCAAAATAATTTACTTTCTAAATTTGTTAATTGACAATGAATCTCTAAACCAATTTTTGTCATATTGGAACCTCAGGTAAACTAACAGTTTGTTCTAAAGCATGTGCTGCTTGTAATAGTAATTTATCATTCATAGAATTTGCCATCAATTGAATTCCAATAGGTAATCCATTTACAATTTTAAATGGAATTGAGATTGCAGGTTTTCCAGTTAAATTTGCAGTAACTGTATTGATATCTATTAAAAACAATGATACAGGATCATTAATTTTTTCTCCAATTTTAAATGGTTGTACCGGTACTGTAGGTGCAATTAATAGATCAAATTTCTTAAATGCCTCATTGATTTCTTTAGTTAATTTACTTTTTACTTTCATTGCTTTTAGAAAATATTTTCCAGCATGGCCTGCTGATGGCACAAATCCACCAATGATCATTCTTCGTATTACTTCTGGACCAAAATTTTTTCTTGCTTTTGAAATGTATGAATTAAACTCATAACCTTCAACTGGAAAATCATAACCATATCTTAAATTATCATATCTTGCAAGATTACTACCTGCTTCAGTTGCAGTAATAGTATAATATGCTGCAACGGAGTATTTCACCATCTCTAAAGATACTTCCTCACATACAGCTCCCAATCCTTCAAGTTTTGAAATCGCTTCCTTTGTAGCAGTTAATACTTCTGAATCAATTCCCTCACCAATCATTTCAGTTATTATTCCAATTTTTTTACCTTCTATACCTGAATCAATATTCGATAAATAATCTTCATTGTTGTTATTTACAGTAGTATTATCATTAGGATCAATACCTGCGATTAGATTTAACATGAAAGCCGCATCTTTCACAGTTCTTGTAAGAGGTCCTATCTGCTCAATGCTATTTGCATATGAGATTAACCCATATCTACTGATTAAACCATAAGTTGGTTTGTATCCAACTGTTGAACAAAAACTTGCAGGGTTTCTAACTGAACCACCAGTATCAGAACCCAATGAAGCTACACATTCAAAAGAACTTACTGAAACTGCACTACCTCCAGATGAACCTCCTGGAACATATTCTGTATTCCACGGATTTTTACTAGGACCAAATGCACTAAATTCAGTAGACAATCCCATTGCAAATTCATCCATGTTTACTTTTCCAATAAAAATTGCATCTTGTTTTTTTAATTTTGAAATAACGGTTGCATCATAAGGTGCAATAAAATTTTCAAGCATTTTTGATGCACATGTGGTTTTACTATCTTTGATGCACATGTTATCTTTAATTGAAATAGGCATCCCAAAACAAGCACCAACATTTTCACCAGATTTAATTTTCTTATCTAAATTTCTAGCTTGATCAATTGCATTCTCATTTATTGATAAAAATGCGTGTAGTTTATCATCAATATTATTTATTCTCTCTAGAGTTTTTCCAATAAATTCTTCAACAGAAATATTTCCATTTTTTACTTCTTCAACAAATTCAAGGGCAGATATTTTTAGATTCATCATGACATCTTTGGTGCGTGTACATAGGTTCCTCTATAATGATTCATTTTTTCAATTAATTTTTCTCCAAATGGTATGTATTCATCCTTTCTTAATTCTTCAATTGGAATTTCGGGCATGGATATTTCTTCAGATTCAACACCGGCAGAATCCAAAATATCAAAATAATTAATCATTGTTTGAACTTTTTCCAAATATTCAGTATGATCATCAACGTCTATTTTCATTAATTTTGAAACGTGTTCAATTTCTTCAGCGGTAACCATTTTCTATACTCCTTCGAAGATAATCTATCAATGTTACTATATTTACTACACAATTTTTAAAATTATCATAAAATTTTAGGCACAAAGTATTTTGATCGTATTTTTAGCCACGGATTACAGTGATAATCCCAAAAGATGCGTTAGTTTGAATTATCACAGTCCAGCTTCACCTATGGCAATACTATGACTTTCAAAATTTTAATAAAATAAAAAAACTATGAAAAAATTGATCCAATTAGTAATTTATTCATACAAAATGTATGCCTAGATTAACATGAATTCCAGTTCGGTTCAAATCCCCCTTCTTTTCATGTTCCTTTGTAATCTGGGCTTGTTTTTACTTTCAAAATTTTAATAAAATAAAAAAACTATGAAAAAATTGATTATGGGATCAAATTTTACCCATTTTAATTTCATGGGGATTAAAAATATCATTCAATTATCAAATAATTATCAAACAATTAATTAAGCAAGACATTATTTTTAATAATAATGGCAGAAAATTGTTTTGAGTGTAAAAATAAGATCGGAGAACATTCTGATGCACAATTAAAAGAATGTATTTCAAAAATGTCTGATTCCTTAGAATCTGTTCAACAAGTTCAATCAAATCTAAGAGAGATTACAGAAAAAGAAGCAATGGACCAATTTGTAAATACAAAGATTGGTGAGCCTAGCAGAATGGGTTCAAAATAAGAAATACCATACATCTAGTTTTTATTTTTTCATGAAATAAAGTATTCTTAATTAAAAATTATATGAGAATATCAGGATTAGTGTCACAAAAAATATTGTTATTCTAATTCTGTACCTAATGCATCAGCAATAATATTTGCCCAGTTGAATGCTGCCACAACAGAAGTAATTTCAACAATTTGTTTGTCATCATAACCAAAATCTTTTAAAATTTTATGATCATCTAATGTTGTTTTATTTGCTGCAGTGTTAATTTTTAAAGCAAAATTTAATGCAGCTTTTTCTTTATCAGAAAATTTTTCAAAATTATTAGTTAAATCTATAATTTGCTCATCAGTGAATCCCAATAATTTCAATAATGTTCCATGAGCTTGTGTACAATATTCACATGAATTTGCATTAGAAACAACCACTGCAATAGATTCTTTCAATATTCTAGGAATAGTTGATTCACGAAGCAAGATAATTTTTACACCGTCCCAAAACCATTTTGCAATTTGTGGATCTATACTAGTAGTTTTTAAAATATTTGGTATTTTTCCAATTTGTAATTCCTCATTAATTTCATTATACAATGATGCAATTTGAGGATCAGATTCACTACCTTCTTTTACAAATGGCATACCATCTATAAAATCTAAATAAATAAAAATTTTTAATTTAAAATGGACTTGTTATGGTAAGTTATTGCCTTGGCCTTATATGCACATGAAAATATAATGACAGAAAGAGTATTCACTATTCGTTATGAATTGTATGGAGTTTTTGATGGAGAACCATTCTTTTCATTTTTAGAAAGGAATTCTAAAAAATGAAAAAAGATGTAACTGTTAAATCAACACTCGAACGTAAACTTGAACCATTAGTAAGAAAAGGATTGGAAGAGAGAAAGAAATGAAACCATAACACATTGAGGATAATCACGACAAAATAGAGAGATCATTTCACTCGATAAAATAAAAAAAGGTTAGGTGTACCTACACACAAGTAACCTTCAGTAAGATAGTTAATTGGTTAATAATGAAATTCAGAAAATTATTTTATGAGTATTAATAAAAAAGAGGGTAAAATTATCGGGTTCAGATCTGATGTTACAACTGAAAAAAAACTAGACAAACTTACTTTTGATTATAATATT
>Ga0206686_1000104_pt1 | contig 25865 bp, 14 predicted proteins | sample M250012015metaG_FD_155447 | JGI IMG/M metagenome (GOLD analysis project Ga0206686, IMG submission 155447) | Ammonia-oxidizing marine archaeal communities from Monterey Bay, California, United States - M2 500m 12015 | ecosystem: Environmental > Aquatic > Marine > Intertidal zone | place: USA... | reverse complement strand
TGCTCGCTATCTCGTATATGTTAACGAGGGACCTTTCGTTACTATTGGAGGAAATGCACTAACTGCTGCTGACCTAACTGGAAGAACTATTGACAAAGCGATTTCATTGCATAGCCGTTTGTCAAGTGAAGTAACTACTGCAAACGGTGTACCACTTATTGATGGAACAGAATATTATGCTGCTATTGTCGTTGAATATAATGATGGAAGATTAGGTATAATCTCACTCCCTATGGGGCCTGCAACTCCTACTGATGAAGTACCTAATTCACCACTTTGGGCCAATGCTGGCCCGTATGATGGTGGTCAAGATGGTGATTTAGAAGTTGAATGGGCACGATGTACTGCTCTTGATTTAGCGAGTACGCGTATTTACACATCAACATCGCAGATGACTGATATTTTGGGACTTAGCCCAACTGCTGACCTACCACCGAGTGAAGGAAATACAACTGTATTATCTCTTGATGCTGGAAAACCATACTGGTTGGGTCTGACTTGTGTGGATGAGGCTGGTCAAGAAGATTGGCAAAATGCTACGATTATTGGCCCAGTTGTACCAACTGGTGGACTAAACGATAACACTCCGCCTGATAAATTGGAAAATGTGGCAGCAATAGATACTCCAGATGATGATGGTGGACGAATTACTCTCTCTTGGGATGTTAGTAGTGCTGAAGATTGTGCATTCTATGCTGTCTTTATGATGGTAGGTGATGAAGATGTGGCGCTTGCCAATCCAACAAATGTTGATGGTTACTCACAGGTATTAATCGTCAACGATTGTACTGAAAACTCAACTATTATTTCCAGTATGGATGGCATTCCTCTCCAAGATGGGCAACTGTACTGGGTTGGTGTTGTGGCATACGATGATTGGCTAAATGCCAACTTGGACGATGTTGATGTTGTCGGGGTTACACCGTTTAGAAACACGGTTGGTTCTGGCACAACGCCGAGTCGTATTGGCGTAATCAATGCCTTTGACCATGCTGATGATGATGGAACTGCGATAGATGTTGTTTGGTCGATTTCAGATGCTGATGATTTCTCCCACTACATCGTATGGGTTGCAGATAAACCTGTTACAGACCTGTCAACACTTTGGGCTGCAAGAGGTGACGATTCTGCAAATTGTGCCTGCTTAAAGGTGAACAAGCAATGGATTGATGAGGATAAGAATCCAATTGAAATTACTTTGAGTACTGCTCTTTACGGAGGAGATTCTCTGTTAGAAACTGTTCCAAAATCTATAATGCCTGATGTTGAACTTTATGTCACAGTTACTGTACATGATATCAAAGGAAATGTATACCTCACAGATTTGGTTCAAGCAACTGTGACTCCAATTGATAACTTAAATGACAATACTGCACCAGATAGATTACAAGAATTACAACTTTATGACAAGCCTGCTGATGATGGAACTGCCTTATTATTAGACTTTAATTTGTCCAACGATGGTGATGTGAAGTCATATGAGGTTTATGCTGCTACTTGGATATTCTCATCTGTCAGCACTGGAGGAGATGGCCCTACTGAACCAATTGCGACTTTGTCAAGAACTCCAGAACTACCTCTAACTATCAAATTAACAGCGAGAGACACACCTATCATCCCAGGACAAATGGTTTGGGTAGCGGTAGTCGTAATAGACTCCTCCGGAAATTCCTTTGAGGATGAATTGATTGTGGTAAGTGCTGCATCTATTGATGATGGTGTTTATGATGAAGGTTCGCATTTACCGGATATTGAAGGGATCAGTTTAGCATGGAATGAAGAAATCAACATTCTAGTGCAATGGCATCACGCCACTTCTTCTTCTGTTCGTGGATATCAGATATATATCTCCGCAGATGAATACTCGAGCACGGATGATGCTGTGTTTGTAGGAGAAGTAAAGGCAAGCAATACTTTCTTAATCACTCAAAGTGGGTTTGAGGACCTTACGAATAAGACTGCATGGTATGTCTCGGTGAGTGCAATCGATGATGAATACAACAAAGAAAATGTCAAGCCGATTAAATTAGACGCGTTTGAGGCTGGCGATATTGGCAGCGGAAATGATGGAGAAAGTAGTGAAGAAGAAAGCAAGCAATTGAGTTCGTTTTTGACGACTCCAAACCTTTTAGCCATTGGATTGGCGATTATCGCCTTATTCCTGATATTAGCGATTGTTAAAACTCGTGGAGGCAACCAACGTCGTAGTAAGGATTGGGAATTACAAGAAGCGACTTGGGGATTGCAAAATCAAAGCGATGTAGGTTGGGAAAATGTACCGGAAGGGAGACCAAATCCACCGCCTGCATCCTCAATTAGTAAAACACAATCAAGTGATATGTATGCTGCAGCAAGCAGAATACAAACTGATAGTTATGGCCGTCCTGCATACCAAGGCCAACAGCCTGTGCTACAACCTGTTAGAAACGACGCGCTGCTTGATGATTTAATCGATAAACCACCTCAACAAGCTCAGCAGAACATTGACACATCATTCCTTGATGACCTGTTGTGATGGGAAGAGACGAGTCTGGCCAATCACGCCCGCGTGATTCTGTATTCACTACAGTTACTTGGGATGGTTTATGCCATTTCGCTGATTTTCAAACTCACTTGAACCGTTTGTCAAACCATGCTGAGCGATTGAGATTAATGTTGCCAGAAAATCTTGAGTCTGAAATAAAAAAGGCATTTAACAAAATTCAATCGCTAAAAAACGGTGAACTAAAACAACCGATGGGCCTTGTAAAAATAGTAATTGATTGCAATAGCCAATCAACCGTACAGTTGTCTGCAAGACCCATAACATTACGCGATGAAGAAATAGAAGCGATTACAGTCCCTGCTCCGCGTTGGAATAGAAAAATTACTGGAACAAAACACGGTGATTGGGCGCCTTACCATCAAGCGAGAGTGAAAGCTGATAGCGAAGGTTCTGACCTTGCATTACTAGTCCATGAGTTCTCGATTATTGATGGTGATAGAGCCTCACCAATTTTACTTGATGAAGATGGCGTGGTATGGTATTCCAATAGCGAACAGGGAGGGGTAGAGAGTATCACTAGAAGTATTATTTTGGCAGGACTTGAAGTACACGGGTTTCCTGTTCAAAATGGGAAGTTAACCGAAAGAATTGTTGCCAGAGCCCATGAAATGGTAGCGCTTGGAAGTGGAATGGGGGCGAGCAGAATCATCACAATAGACGGCGAGGATATCGGTGGTTCTGCTGATGCATTGACTCAAGTCTGCCGCCAAATATTGTCTCAACACTATGCAGATTCTAATAATTGGACGAAAATGGTGGATTGAATGAACTGTCCGATTCTCAATTTACGAAATAGCCTAAATGATGCGGGCTTGCTTGGTAAGAATGCGATAAAGTATGGATCTCCTGATTCGGTCATACTGCTCTCGGGTGGACCAGAGAGTCATCTCGCACAACATTCATTCCTATGCGGGCCTAGTTCTATGCGAGTTGTAATCAAGCAGCCGAGTAGACAAATAATTCCTCAACAAACAACTTCAGATGCATTGAATGGCGAGTTTAACCTCATACTACAAAAGCCACAATTCGTTGCAGAAATTGAACAATGGCGTCATGGTTGCTGGTATCATTCAGATTCAATATCGTCTGATGGACTAGACGATTTATTCATTAAATTGAGACAACATAGCAACAGTGCAGATTTTATTTCAAGTTCTATCATTACTGACCAACATCTTCCCCAACGGCCATTTTGGAGTGGTGGATTGGCATATGATATGTTACAATGGACGCAACCAATCGCTTTGCAAAACCCTCCTCAAGAAGGTTCACTACTCGCAGTTCTTTGGTTGATTGACAAAGTTGTTATTCACGATAAGAAAACGCAATTATTAGATGTCTTTTCACTCGCTGATGATGAATGGGCAGGAATGGTTAACGACCTAATATCCAACTTTGAAAATACACCTTTCCGACCACCTGCTCTACCAGATGGAGAGATTATAGAGATGAGCAGCCACAGTGATAAAGAACATGAAAATGTTGTAAATCGGATTCAAGATTCAATTCGTTCCGGACAGGTTTACCAAGTTAATTTTGGTAGAAGATGGAGTGGTAATTTACTCGACCATCCTAGTGATGTATTTGACCGGCTATCAATTGGAAATCCTGCCCCTTTTTCTGCATATCTTGAAGCAGAAGATATGGGTTTTGCCTTAGCTTCTAGTTCACCTGAAACTCTACTTAGGTGTAGTGGTGATGTAATCAATACTGCGCCGATAAAGGGCACTTGTCCAAGAGGGAGGGGTGATGAGGAGGAAGAATTGTTGCGAATAGAAATGTTAGCCGATGAAAAAGAAAGAAGCGAACATAGAATGTTAGTTGATTTGATGCGCAATGACCTATCGGAAGTTTGTTCGGTTAATTCGGTAATAGTTGACCGGTTTGATGTGGAAGTATATGCAGATGTCCAACATTTGGTTAGTCATATCAAGGGCTCAATATTACCTAATGCCAATGGAATGAATGCAATTCAAAGTATCTTTCCTGGCGGCAGTATTACCGGATGCCCAAGAACTGCCGTTTGCGCTGTAATCGACCAACTGGAACAGCAATCTCGTTCCTTTTGGACTGGTTCAATCGGATGGATAGATGTGTTTAGTGGTTCAAGTTCTTGGAATATTTTGATTCGCACTTTAGAGGCTCATAGAATTGGAAACCTTTGGAATGGCACAATTGTTGCTGGTGGTGGAATAACCATCGCAAGTAATCCAGAGGCAGAAGTTTCCGAGGCAAAATGGAAAGCAGTTGCATTGCGAAAAGCCTGCGGATGGATACCGCCTAGCGAACAAATCGGTCATTCTGCACAACTGAGCATCCATCCGCAAATCCCTGAAAACAGTGATACTGTGGGGATTGAAAATGGAAAATTCGGCAAGGTGTTCCAACTTGAAGAAATCCGTAATTTATTGCTCGATGATTCATCACCAATTACCACATGTGGGGTATTGTTGATTGACAATTTGGATTCATTCACATACAATATTGCACATAATATTGCAATTCTTGGACATGATGTTACTATTGTTCGTGGGCGGGGAGTAATTGCAGATACATTTTCCGACCCAACTACATTATTTGATTTGCTGGAACTGTTAAATCCAACTCATCTGATACTAGGACCTGGCCCCGGAAACCCATCCGATTCAGATTTGACTATGGCGATTTCAAACCATGCTCTAGCCGGTCAATTGAAAATACCGCTATTGGGAGTTTGTCTGGGCCATCAGGCATTAGCAGAAGCAAGTGGAATGAAAGTCATACGCGCTCCATTGGGCCCTGTACATGGCGCTCCAAGACCATGCCATCACAATTCAAGTGGCCTTTTTGCTGGTATTGCATCTCCTACAAATTTCACCCGCTATCATTCATTAGTAGTTGAAGGTGATAATTCGGACTCTAAATTGGTTATTTCTGCTACAGATCAAAGTAAATCCATCATAATGGCACTTCAACATCCGACACTACCGATTTGTTCTGTCCAATTCCATCCTGAATCTGTTGGCTCCGTACATGGGGACATATTGCTGGCGAATTTCTTGGCAATGTATGCGGATGCTTGAAGAATCTAAAGCGACTCGCCTCGTTTGAGGGAACACAATGCCAACCTGCCGTCACTGCTCCAGCAAATATCCACGAGAGTATTTCATTCATGGAAATGGACCTCGAACACAGGTTTGTGTTCGTTGTGGTGTTGAGCAGGGATTGGTAACTGAGGAAGAGACCCCCACTCTATTCAATACTTCACAAAAGAATGCAAGATTCAGTGTTGTTGCACGAAGATACAGTTTCTTTCTCTATCTTCCAATGCTGTGGATTTTCTGGTCTACCTCACTCTCTGAAGTGACTCCATGGGGTATGTATTTCCTCATCATTCTAATCATCTTAACACTATTAACGCCACTGTGGTTCATCTACCGTTCTTCTCAGTTCTCTGGAGATATGGCACGTTTAACTCCGGCCCATGAACGCCCAAAGGGGCATTGATACTACAATTCAATCAATATTGAATTAAGTTGTACAATTCCCATGCAATCCATCCGGGAATGAAACCTGCTACTACATCTACGACATAGTGCTGCTTTGTCCATAAAGCACTCAATGCAATAATTACTGGAAATAAGAATGGCCAGTTGCCAACTTCTGGAACATTATTCCAAACATGGAATGCAACTAATGTCGCGACTGATACATGCATGCTTGGAAAGCAGTTGGTATTGTCATCATACTTTTGAACAAATTGCATAAAACGTACACTACGGGTTTGTTTAAGTTCACTGAAATCCCTCCAAGCAGTAGGTGTTTGAACTGGATAATAGCGGAAAAAGGCCAGTTGAATGAATAACAGAAAGACGAAGGACATGAAAGAGTAATTGTATTGTCTCATGTTATCAATTGTCAATACCGTTGCAATAATCATCGGATAATACAAACCAGAATATAACCAAACCCAATAACCTTTGAATTTGAAAAGTGTATCAATTTTCATATCGAATTGCTTTGCGGGCTTTATCATATGATTTTGTGTTAAAAAATAAAATTGGTAAACTCCAACTATCAAAAAAATAGTCAATGTGATAGCGACAATTAGATCTCCTAATGGCATCATCAAATAATCCCCTCTCATTTTTTGTCTTCAATGTTGTTGCACTATCAACAACGAAAAGGGTATTTCTCACCAGCAATAATTCTGCGGCTTCATGATTTTGCATGGATTTTAAGGACATCTCCATCGCTTAGTTCGTGGTCTGCACCGACCACTCTCCTGGTTCTTCCATCGACTCCTTTGATGAAACCATCTCCTAAGTCGGAATGAACTTTGTAAGCAAGGGGTTTTGCTTGGATAGCATTAGCAACAACAAACGCATCTGGCAATACTTTGCCATCACCATCCGTCCAGTGTAATTCATCTTGAACAGGATAAACAACAATATGGTCTAATTCATCGAAAAGAACTTTGTCAATAATTGTTGAAACACCAGTTCCGCCGTTGATTTTCAATCGCTCTTGCATATGTGATAGGGCTTTGAGTTGGGCTTCGTTCAAGTTTTCTTCTTCTAATATTTCGAAGGTCTCTTGCCCACTAATGTAATCTATCAATCCTGCAGATTGAGCCCTCCTTAATGCTAATTCAACATCTGCCATACAAGGAATTATTGCTCCATTAGCAGTGACATTTTGTAGCGCTCCTTCGGGTGCAATATCGCATTTATTTGCTGCGATGTGGATTGGGAATAATCCAATACGAATGCGAACTGCAAGTTTCGCAATTATTTCGTCCTGCCAATTCCAAGGTTGACCACAATCTCCTACTTCATTTTTGAATTCATCATATGCATTGGCAACTGCATTGAGAGTGGCACCTAATCCTGTCAACCTTTCATGAATAAACGAAACTAGTCCTTTCTCTCCTTCTGCTTGAACTCTCCTCACACCTCTTTGCCAACCATCCTTTAGCAATCCTGAAATCCATGCATCCAATTCATTTGCAAGGAACTCTATCTCTTGATTTATTCTCAATTGGGCATCTTCTTTTGTCTGACCTGCTCCAATAGGGTTCCCTTCAATATCTGTTGAACCTGCAGCATCAACTACCTGAATTAGTGCATCACTATTGGCTAAATCGGCTAAGAATGCATTACCTCTACCTTTACCCTCACTAGCACCTGGTACTAGTCCTGCTACATCGACTAAGAAGCAGGGGACTAATCTGCGAAATCCAACGCAACTCCCTGTTCTTGGCTGACAAATACTTCCTTGACGTTCATCGTCTTCGCTTATTGGTTGCAAACGCCCTTCGGATTCTAGGCGTTGTCTAATATCTTTACAAGGACAAGGTTTTCGCGCTTCAATGAAAGCCACACCAACATTTGGTTCAATTGTACAAAATGGATAATTCGCAATATCGACTTTGGCGAGTGTTGCCGCGCTGAAGAAAGTTGACTTACCAACATTCGGCTTTCCGACAAGACCGATTCGCATGGGGAATTCCCCCTTCACGCCTCAGAGATAAGGCCAATCAAATCTTTCTTTGTTCCAGATGCATCTAGGCCCAAAGAGGTTGCAAGTTCAACCAATTCAGCCTTCTTCATCTTGTTGAGTTGGGCTTGGGAAGGAATTTCAGCTGCTGAATCTGATTCTTTAGCAGAAGTGGCATTGCGAATCTTTGCAATTGCAATATCAAGTTCTGGTAAATTGATTAGTCCATCACCATCAATATCAATTGCATCCACAAGTGAACTCATTTCCCATGGTGGAAGATTGGCAATATCTGTGCTCTTCAATGCTTGTTGAAATTCAAACTTATCTATCTTACCAGAATCATCCAAATCAATGGACTTGAAGAATTGGAAAATAGATTGATCTGAATTTGATAAATATTCAGCGAGCATTATTAATTCCTTAGCGATCTCTTCAGGTTCTTCTTCTACTTCTTCTACTTCTTCTGCTTCTTCTGGGAATTCAGTTACTTCGTCATTGTGAAGTGCTGCGGAAACTGCGATTACAGTGCTTCCACCTTCATCTTCTTCCATCTTCCCTACTACCAGTGTGGTGTCAATACCAACCCCTCTTCCTAGCAAAGTGCGAATTGTTGTTACTCCATCTCCTAAATTGTATGTATCAATATCCGAAACCGATGCTTGTGCATTACTTGATGTTAGTCTGGAAGCGCTTGTTCTTATCACAACCAATGTAGCCAATATTGCTCCTATCGCAGTGAAATAGAACAGTGCTGCTCCGACTAAATAGAATCCTCCGGTTTGGGCAATTGCATCTTCAACGCCTGAATTTGTAACTGCTTGAGTTGTAAAGTCTCCAAGAAGATTTGTAATAGTGGAGGCAAAACCTCCGAATAAAACAAACCAAACTGTTAGGTTGGCTTTACTTGGTTCAGAAAGGTCTTTCTTACAAGCCAATGGATAGGAAGTGTAAGCACCTGATAGAATCATCAAACCACCAACAGTCCATAAGAATCCCATGTCAACTGTTGTTGCCATATCTCCAAGTTGTCCTGTTCCAACAAAGACATCCATGCCTGTAAAGAATGCTCCAACTGCATAGAATGGCATCAATACCATTGCAAGTGTTGCCGCTAGAGCCCCTGGGCTCTTGACGATGGCAGATGTGTTGCCATAAGCAGTGAACAATAAGTTGACGCTACCTGCGATAATAGGTAATAGACCGAGAGTCATAACAATCGCACCAAGATTGAGGAGTGTTGCAGAAGCATCTGCTGATGCAATAAAGAAAGGAGGAAGAGTCACGAATAGTAACAATAGGTTTGCTTTGCGCATTGAACCGGACCAGATGGGTGTGCCTGATGTCATTGGAATTATGTGATATGCTACTGCAAATATTAGGGCTAAAATTACCCAAGCACTTCCCATTTGACCTGCAAGCCAAACTGTTTGGGTTGAGCCTACAAGTTCGCCAAAGAATCCTAAGAACATTGACAAAATGAATGCCAATAGTGCGAATATTAGGAACCAGGCGCTTGTTGAAACATCTTCCTCACCTCTATTTGCAACTGTAAGTAAGACGTTTACGAATAATCCTGCAACGATCATTGCAACGGCCAACTTGGAAACTGCATCGATTAATACAACATTCATTGCATTGTTTACATCTTGCCCAAGCAGACCTAATAGCGTTGGTAATAATGCTGCGAGAATTGTTGTTAGTGTGAATAAGAATGCTGAAAGTGATGCACTCGCTTCACTTGCCATTTTTCCGCCACTACTGCGTGAGATTGAAACAAGACCAGCACCAACGAGCGTTGAGAATACTGCAACGCCAAGGAACTTCGCAGTGGTTGCTGCTAATGCATCACCATTATCATATGACCATCCGATACTTGCTAGAGAATCTAATGCTGTTGGGTCGTAATGATGCCAAAGCCCTAGGAATCCACAAATTGAAGAGAATACAAACCACAGCATTCCAAAATTAATCCATGTTCTAGCACCACTTCCTGGTTTATCTTCGAATAAGTCAACCAATCCCGCAGGGGCTTTGTTTAGGATGAAAAGGGAAAATTGTCGCATTGCAACCGACATACTGCCTATTCCTTTCGCTGTGTAATTTGCTGTTAACCACATTGTGATTACAGTTATTGCAATTCCAATAAATACTGCTTCCATACATGACACCTCCTTAATCCAATAGGACCTCTCCTAATAGGCTAGAAACTATTACAGCGACTCCAGCAAGTAATCCAATCAAGTAATACCAAATTCCTGAACCACCCAAATTACCAATCAATGGAATTAGGTCGCTAAATAACGGAAGGGAATCCCAGCCAAACACATTAGAAAATAGTGCCAATAGGCCAATTACGCCTACAGAAAACAAGGTCAATAGTACGCGGCTAGAGGATGGTTCTCCATTTCCGGTGGTCACATCTGGTAGTGTCGTGGTGTTTGTCATCGTCCTCGTCTCCATTTGACCCCATAGGGGTCATTCCGTTCCACTTGAAGTTCGGTAATAAGTATTGACTTGTCTCATAGTTGATTTACAGCACATTGAAATGACTGTTTTCACAATGAACGTAAATTATCAAGCACATTACCGCGCCGGCTTTTTGAAATCCCCAATGGAGTTGGTAAAGTCTCTTCTAATGCGATTTCGGTTGCCCAATTTAATTGGCATTGGCAATCGAGTCCATCGAATTCACGCAAATCTCCAGAAACTGCATAACGCTCGATTGCCGCAACGATGTGAGAATCACATTCACCGCAATTGTGAGCTCCGCGAACTCTTCCTCCAGCAGTAGGATGAACGATAAGGCGGGAAATTTGATCCGCATCACCATTGTGACCACCATCTGGATGAATTATCGGGTGGGCTCGCTTAATCATCTCAACAAGCGACCATAACCAAGGTGGGCGATACTCATTATTTCTGTGCAATCTATCGATGATTGTGCCCCTTTGGATATTCATTGGATTTACAGATATCTCATCGCTCTTTTGCGCTACTGCTTCTATCCATTTGACACTGTGATTTAATGCATCGGCTTCGGACATAAATGGTGGTTTAAACATAAGATATGTCTTTATTCTAATATTGAATTTTTGCATATTAGCAACTGCTCGTTCCCACGATTTTGTTGTAAAACCTTTGTTGACATGGAATCTTAACACTTCATCATCATATGCCTCTAAACCAATTGCTACGGCGAAGTTTTGGTTTATTTTCGTAGCCCAAGCCAATTTTTCTTCAGTCATTTGTTCACAGCGGCTCTCGACTATCAATTCCTTGCCCAAGCGCTGACAATCTGCTAATACAGTCTCTTGAAATTCCACAGGAATTTCCCTGTCCTCTAATAGGCTACCAGAAGTGTAAACCTTGACCATCTGATGGTCTTCAAAATCATTGAATTTACTTTTTGCATATTGCCATTGTGAATGTAAATCTTCGTTGGTAACATCGTCGCGTGTATCATTAAAATATCCGCAAAAAGTACAACCTGAACTCCACCACCAATGACACCCTTTTGTTCTAAGAATAACTGTTACAGCGCTGCACGGCGTACCATCTGCTGTTGTTTCTGGAGTGTAATAGACTGTGGCTGGCTCTCCTGCATCCCACGATTGCTGACGCTCTTTGGCCCAGGGAGTATTTGCAGGTGCTTTGATTAAATCATGAATGCGTACACCTTTGTTACCCTTGCCGAGCAAAGTAAGTGATACAGGCTTGCTCATGTCTCTTCCTCAGTTGTTGGGTCAACCCTTTAGCCTTCAATGCACCGATTTAGATGATTCGTCTCATTTACTCTACAGGTGTGTAAAGAATTGAAGAACCTGCCATGACGAATTGCCCCTTTGGATGTTCATCATGACCGTCCTCTGCCGAGATTACATTGACATTGAATTTGGATGCTTGGACTCTAACATCAACTCTTGAGCCCAATCGTATCATTCCGAATCTTTGACCACGACGAAGAGTCGCACCTTGGCCTACCCAAGGAACAATTGTTCTCGCTAATGCTCCTGAAATTTGCATAACTTCAACTATTGTTCCGTCCTCACTTTGGAATATTGAACGAACTCTTTCGTTGTATTGGCTTTCTTTTTTGAATGCGGCTGCAAAGGGACCTCGTCGCATTCCTTTGCCAGTTCTATGCTCCATCGCGGTAATGGTGCTGGCCATTGGAGCGCGATTTACATGCACATCTAATGGTGACATGAAAACAGCAACTCTCCAAACATCTGTTGCTGATTCTTGACCCTTTGGAACTGCTTCGAATTGCTGTTCTGTAGTAAATGACAATGGGTCATCTAGTGGTTCGGGATACCAGTCTCCAGTCAACTTGTCATTTGTGCATTTACCAGATTCTAATTCTTTCTTACTCGGACGGCGACCGATTGCCCTCTCTCTTTTTGCGAACATTACATGGCCGTCTGCTGGTGAAGTGATTATTCCTTGTTGAGAAGGGATTTTACGGTCTGGGTCTCTCCAAAAATTGGCGAAAAATGCGGACAACATCAAACAAAATATTCCGAAAAGTGGAACGAGCCCGCTAAGTGGGTCGATAATTGCCCCTACGACTACAGCGCTAACGCCCATCATCATTGGAATGATTACTGGGCCATGCCCGCCATGGGCTAAACCACCCATTGAAACACCTCAATCGTCAGACTCTGTGTCTGCTTCTGCTTCTGCTTCTTCTGTGTCCGCTTCCGCTTCTTCAACAACTTCAACCGATGATGTTTCTTCAGCAACTGCTGATGCTTCTGCATCTTCCTCTGTCATTTCAGCAGCCCTTACCTCGACCAATTCATCAACACGTTCGGTAAATGCCCTAGACATATGCTCACTTTGGCGTTCTGTCTCAACCGCGCGTTCAATCATTGTATAACGTTCCTTTATCGCTTTATTTAGATCTTCAAATAAGGACATATGAGCCACATACCAATCGTCACGAGCTTTCATTTCTTTGACTGCCAATTTCAAATCAGCATCAAGTTCCTCGGCAATCTCAAAGACTTTTCCAAGACGGTCTTTTTCCTTTGAAAATTTCTCTTCCATTTTTGCCAATGCTGGCTCTAAACGCTCAACTTGTTTTCCACCTTTTACTGCTCTAAATTCAAGTTCTCTAATTCGAACTTCCTTTTCTGTGAGTAGGGCTTCTTGAGTTTCTTTCTGAATCTCACGGTCGATTATTTCATTTTCAAGAACTTCAATTTCCGCCTTTGCGGTTTCTAAATCCTTTACTTGGGATTCATATGCGGCGAATATCTTTAGCAGACGTTCTTTTTCCGTTTCATATTTCTCTTCAAGTTCTCTAATTCTAACTTCTGGAGTGATAGTTCCTTCGGACATAATCTCACCTGTAGGCTCAGCCTATGCCTTGACCCAAATGCCACCTCCCTAAGAAACCGACGCATAAAGGGCAGTAAAGTTAGCGTATCTTGGCGCAATGAATATTTCGCTGATTCATAATTTTCGCGCAGCATGAGCTGCAATTACTTCGGCAACACAACCTGTAACCGCTTTACTAGCAGGTATGTGTGTAAATTCATTGGGTCCATGAGCATTAGATTCAGGTCCTAAGATTCCTGTTATCATAAATTCTGCTTGAGGAAATTGCTGTTGTAACATAGGCATGAATGGAATTGTTCCCCCCTCACCCATGAATTGTACAGGATTTCCATAGTGGTTATTGCTCGCTTCTATCAATGCAGAATTTAGCCAATCCGCTAGTGGTTTTGCATGGAATCCATCGGCTGGATGTTCTGTTTGCCACGTGATGTGCGCTCCTTGTGGAGGGTTTTCAGTTAATGTTTTTGCAATTAATTCTGTTGCAGATTCACTATCGATGCCAGCAGGAATACGGATTGATAATTTCAATTTAGTATTGGTTCGTAACACATTGCCACCGGCTGCACAAGTTGGCATACCATCTGCTCCAATAATTTCCAATGCCGGCCTCCAAGTCCTATTCAATATTAATTCGCTTAAATCTGAATCATTTGGAGAAACACCTTCTAAAAATGGGAATTTTGAATATACTTCATCTCCAAGGATTTGGGCGGCAATACTTGCTTGTTCGATTCGAGATTGTGGAATATCAACCCATAGTTCTGGAACAGTAACCATACCAGTAGTAGAATCTGAGATTCGGTCCAATAGATTACGTGCAATTCGGAAAGAGGAGGGAATAATTCCTCCCGCGTCTCCTGAATGTACACCTGCACTTGAAACCTCTACATTGAGAGTCCCAACAATTACCCCTCGTAGAGAGGTCGTGAGCCAAAGATGATCCCAATCTCCTGCTCCAGAATCCAAGCACACGACCATTGCCGGTGTGCCTATTCTATCTGCGAGTGCTTCAAGGTGTGCGGGTAGGTCAGGCGAGCCTGATTCTTCACTGGCCTCTACGATTAACTTCAAATTAGCATGAGGAATTCCTTGTTGTTGTAAGCATCGTATTGCAGTAAGACTTGCATATGCACCATAGCCATCATCAGCGCCGCCGCGACCATACAATTTGTCACCACGACGAACAGGCGTCCATGGTCCTAATCCCTCATGCCACCCAACAAATTCAGGTTGCTTGTCTGCATGCTGATAGAGTAATACTGTTTCATCTAATTGACCTGGGACTTCCATGTATATCAGTGGAGTTTTTCCTTCAAGTCGGCGAATTTCTACAGTGAGTCCTTCGATATCTTGTATTTTACACCAATCGGCAATGTGCTGTATTGCATTTTCAATATGACCGTTTTCCTGCCAATTAGAGTCAAATGCAGGCGATAATGCTGGAATACGAATATACTCTGACAGTGAAGGGATGATGTCATTCTCCCAAGTTTCTTCAATGAGAGTTTTCATTTTTACAAGGTCAATCCCTACGCCCATGATAACTGCTGTGAGGCATCGGTTCATAGGCCATTTGCTTGAGCATTGTGCATGCGCGATGCTACAGATGTGTTCAGTGAATGGGCAGGCAAAGGCAAGGATGAAGGCATGGAAAGAGGGCATGCAGCCTCAGTTGAAGAAATGTTAGACTTAGCATTAGCAACCAATAATCTCTCTCAAAGACCATTTACAGCAATCGATATTGGTTGCGGCAATGGATGGGTCGTTCGTAAATTACAAGCAATAGAGAATTGTCAATCGGCCGAGGGAGTTGATGGAGCGAGTACTATGATTGAAAAAGCAAAACGGATTGACCCTGAGGGAAATTATTCTGTTGCTAGACTACCGCAATGGGTGCCAAAAAACCCAGTGGATTTGATTCATAGTATGGAATTCCTATACTACCTAAATGACCCGATATCAATGATAAAAATAATTCATGATGAATGGTTGAAAGGTGGTGGGGTTTTTGTTGCTGGTGTTGACCATTATTTTGAAAATAAAGATTCATTGCAATGGCCAATTGCACTGGATGTTCACATGACCACCCTCAGTCAACAACAATGGCGTGATGCTATGGAAAATGCTGGATTCACCAATGTAATAATCACCAAAACCGGTGTAAAAGATGGATTTATTGGAACATTGACAATGTTGGGTACAAAACAATAGTCTATCTCTACAATCAGTTGATTAGAAATAAATTTTCAATCGATATTGACTTTTTTTGCTGTATCCTGCGCGCATTTTTGGTCGAAGTTTGGAATAACTCCGTGAATGATGCAACGAATTGCTCCGAATAAAAATATTAGAGAATATTTCCATGCGCCGATTAGGTGTGAAAAATATCCTTTCTTAACATCTTTTAAGTGACTCATATTGTTGACGGGAGGTCTAGCCGTATTTGATGTGGCCGGTAGCAGAACCTATTGGCCCACATAGACGTATACTCCCTTTATGATACGGGCATTGTTTGCAAATTGATATTTCGTCCTTTGCTAATTGGCCTGGTTCATCGTCCTCGCCATTTGTGATGCTGAGTTGTGCCATCCATAGGAGATGGTTTTGCAGGTCTTGGCGCGCTTGATGGTATTCATCATCGGTAAGGCGAACCATTCTTCCAGATGCTCCAATGAGTAATGCGGGCGCCAATATTTCTCTTCGTTCCGATTGTGGTTTTGCAGACTCCAGTGCTTCCAAAGCAAGCGAATATAGTGTAAGTTGTAGTCGGTATTTTGCAAGTATCTTCTTTTCTGCATCGGTTGTTGCAAATGGCGATAATGGGTCACCATCTAATCTCTGCAATAGATGTCCTTTGCTGGCATTTGATTCATTAAATTCACTTCTACAGCCGGTGGTTTTTAAGTCAACGATTTGTAAATATCCTTTGTTGGATTGATCACGTAACGCCAATACTAAATCAGCCCGACCGTCAAACGAAATTGTAACTTGTTCTACATTTGCAACCGATTGAGGGCCCGATAATGAAAACACTGTTTTGAATTTGTCTTGCATAGCAATATTATGCTTGTATAAGAATGGCAATTCAGTTCTCAAGCCCTCAACTGTAAATCCATTTTGGGTTTTCCCAGCTGATAATTTTCCGAGTAATCCATTTTGAGTTAGTTGTGATAATTGGGCTAATCGTTGGGTGGTTATTCGGGCTTTCTCTGCATCGTTTTTATCACTACTAGAAATTCCAATATTGAATTCTGCAAGTACCTGTTTTATGACAGAACCATCCGCTAATTCATCCGGATGTGGTTGGCGCCAGCCTTCTGGTAATTCGAGGCAAGGCTTTCCTGTTATTGCGGCTGGATTTGCAAGGCCAACTTCGACCAATCTATGCATTATTAATCCGAATTTTGTGGCGCTTGGCCAATTATCGGTAGTGGTTTGAGCAGAATTTTCTTGCTCAATTAATAGCGATAATTTCTCTGGCTTCCAGCCTTTTACATGTTCTAACCAATGGCGTCGACGACATTGATGTGATGTGTCTAATGAATGTGAACTCATTCGAATCGCTTGTGAAACCATCGGTAATTTGGTAATAGTTTTTGTCGGTGGGTTCGCCTTCAACATTTTGTTGACTCTTGTTTCAATCTCCAACCAATTGCTTAATGGTGAGTTGGTTTTGACACTCTCAAAACAATCTGGAGAATGGTAAACCCTGATGCCTGATATCGCATTTCCGCCTAAACCTGAATCCAAATAAAGTTGCCCTGGGTCTAATTTTAATTCTGTTTCGCCATATGTAGTCAATGCTGTGCCAATATTATCCTTGTCTAGTAGCCAAGGAGAATCTGTCATTCCATTATGGTGAGCGAGTCCACGTAAACCTTCCAATAACATTAGCCCCATGCAGCGTTTATTAGGTTTACTTTTCAATGTTAGACAACCATCAGTATCTCCAATCTCCGCTTCCTTAGATGGGCTGCCAACGAGGATTAATCTGTCCTCTACTCTGGTCATAGCAACGTAAAATTCACGCCTTCTCTCCGCTTGTGTTTGCGCCGAATTCATGTTTTTCGTAAATTGCCAAAGTCCATCCAATGGCCTTTCCCGACTTGTCCAGGGATTGATTCTTCCAGCGATCACTTGTGGAGTGATTAAGACATTCTCTTTGACTGCCAGCGCTGCATCCATTTTACCTGCATTGAAAAGACCTGCAACAACAACGACCTTTGATTGGAGTCCTTTGACACCGTGAATTGTCATTACCTGTACTGCTCCTCCCGAAGGTACCGATACTGCCTTTGGACCTGTTTTGCCAAGTTCTTCCAATTGCTTCATTCGGTTGTAAATTGCATTGCAATCATGTCCTAATTCATTGCCAATTTTATTTGCCAAAGCATACCATGCTTCTCCATTCTGCCTATCAGAGTCTTCTGGGTAGGCAATCAGCAAATCAGAATGATCTAATATGGCATCGAATACGTCATAAACTGCTCCGGCCTTTACCAATTGTAAGATGTGAGAAAGCAAATTCTTTACTGCATCACTCGGTGAATTTTCAATCAATTTACTCCACCAGCCATCCTTGTTTGATGTTGCTAAGGCCTTTGCGATTTGCGCATCCTTTAAGCCCATTATTGGTGAGCGACAAATCGCTAACGCAGCATGTTTGGAATATGGGTTGCTCATCAATTCCAATACGGCCATCAAAGTAATACAAACTGGACGTGATAATAACGCGCCTTGTCTATCGGCAAGAACTGGTATTCCTTTTGCTTGTAATTTGTCAATCAAATCAGGTAAATGTGTTCTAGAATGTAATAATATTATTACATCATCAGGAGAGATTCTATCTCCCGATTCAACAATTTCAACCATCGCATTGGTTGCTCCATCCAAAATTTTTGTCGGGTGATTATTGAACAGGGCGTGTAACCGTAAAGCGATGAGTTCGTGCTCTAATTCGGATGGTTTGGCCTTGGGGTTGTCGAATGCTATCAAAGGCTTCGATAAATCTTGTTCGGGGGTTGCCGCCCCTATTTGTAGAGGCAATAGCCATTCCAATATTCCATTATTGTCATCATTTCTAGCCGGATTAAGAGGTTGGGCTTTTGCATGCCAATCTCCAGGTAATGCTTGATGGCGCTGGTTGAATACATCATCAAAAATTCCATTCATTGTGTACACCAAATTGTGTAGTGTTCTATGATTTGATGTTAGGTCAATATGGCCTTCTTGACGCTGTAGGAATCGTGACTTTAGTAGGATAGGAGTGGATTCATCATCCTCTATTCCTGCTGGGATATGCGTCCATGGTTGTGGTCCGACCTTACCCGCATCATGTTGATTGGAAAATGAATTACCTCCCCCCGTCGGACGCGGGTCTCTGCCATACCCTGATTTACGATAGGGTGCGAGTTTTACATCGGATAATTCGATTTGGTTATTCTTTCTAATTTCTGCTACTGCTCGTAACATCACAGTTACTTCAGCTTGGCGGAATCGGTAGATACTCTGTTTCATATCACCGACGATACATACCGTTGGGTCCCACTCGCCGAGTGGTGATTCGGGGTCGCCCGACCTTCTATCACGCGGCCCCCAAAGACGCGCTAGTAGCCTAAAATGCGCTGGGTTAGTATCTTGATACTCATCGATGATAAAGGCTCTATACTTTCTTCTTAATGATAACAAAACTTTGAATCTGCGATCTAAATCTTCAAGACATTTCTCATTGTCTTGGGCTGCAGTAAATGCTCTAGAGATGTGGTGGTCTGTCCATGGCTCATCGCCCAAACTATCCAAAGCCTCAACAACTGCAACTGGATAATCAAAACGACAACTTTCTGGGCACCGAGATAGTAATAAATCTCCCGCCAATATTTGCATATCATCGAAATCATGTACGCCTTCCTGTGCTTTTCTCAAGGTCATTATCGCTTTACAACCTCTGTGCACAGTTAACAGATCAGCAAGGACACTGCTCTGTAATTCACTAGATATTCTCAAGACTCCTGTCGGGGCTTTTTCTGGTGGATTTTGCATCAGGGGTGAGATTCTGTGCTTACAGTCAGCAGACATCATTGGAATTGTGGAATCGGGTTCTAGTGTGAAAGAACTCATACCGAGCATTCTAATCAAACGACCTTGCTGTCCATCCAATAGTGAAACCATTTGCTCGACAAGAGGCTTTGCTTCATTTGCAATTCTTGTCTTCTCTGCCCCTGAAACGCCCGTAATTTTACTCTTAGGCAATAAGCCACTTGGCCATTCCCCCGGCTTATTCCCACTAGGAAGATTACCTCTTGAGAAAAATTTGACTTCGTCCTTTTCATGTAGTGGTTTCCATGATGCAGTGGCTATTGCAACTAACCACACCCATTGTAACTGATTGGTTGCACCAACGGGTAATGGCTCTCTGGCCAATTGTAATAGATGATTAAAACGGGTTTGATTGGTTCCTTGTAATGTCTCTGCAGCTGTTACATAATTAGCAGAATATTGAGTGAATAAATTGGTCCAATTTAGTAAATGGTCTTTCAGTTTTGTAGCAAAGTCGAGCACTTCATGTTGAACTGGGTCTACCATCATTTGTAACAATACCTCACTTGGTGGGTCGCTTACTCCGTCCCAAGCAAGACCCATGTCATTACAGCGACGAGATATTGAACGTCTTGATTCTTCAACGAATAACGACTTCCATAACATCCCCTTGAATACTACTGCTGCCTTTGCTTGACCGCCCAATAATATTGCAAGACGGTCCCTCGCTTCAATGAATCCTAATTTATCCACATAGATTCCAGCCTCTTGGGCATCATATTCTGAACGGATTCGCCATGCGGTATGCAAGGTTTCTTGTTGTAGCAAGGGTGTTCTTTCCTCTGCAATTTGTTCACGACTTGGATGTATTGCAACCATGTCCAAATGTGGTGAAACTATTCCCGAAAGGAAGGCGTCAATAGTGGAGATTGGTGCATCGTCCAAGGCTGCAACCAATTTCTCTACATCGGCATCTGATTTAATTCGGGAGTCGAAAATTAGTTCATCTCTATCGGGAATCATCGGCAATGGTCGGAGTATTGAAACTCTCTTGCGAATTCTCGCCTTCAATTCTGCCGCTGCTTTCTTGGTAAAAGTAATTGCAACCACTTCGCTTGGAGTAAGTCCTTTCCACTCCTTGAAATCTTTGCGCTCCTTTGCAGGTGCTCGCAGTGAGCCTTGTCCTTGCAAAGGTTCTCTTGGCCCATTAGGCAAACATAGTGTTGCACGTTGTTCTGAAGTGATTAGATGTTGGACATACCTTTCCGCCATCACAGTGGTTTTACCTGTTCCTGCACCCGCATCCAAAGCGATGTGTTTGTCCAAATCCAGTCCTAACTTTTGACTTAGATTAAATTTTATTCCCGACATTAATCATCACCTCCAACAACTGATGAAACTGGGCAAGAACTCTTGACCAAACAATACTTGCAGTTTTTCTTTGAAGGGGTTGGATTAACCATTCCACTTTCTGCCGCAATTACTGCTCTTGCTGAAGTACGGATTCTTTCACTCATCCATGCTCTAAATGCTGATGATTTTGGCGAAGAACCCTCGCTTAAATTACGGTGATGTATTTGGCAATTTTCAAAAATTTCACCGATTGACAAGTCGATTAAATATTCGCTCAAATCACTATCGATGTCAACATAGTGAATCGTATCTTCACCAACTTCGCTCACCCCGACTCCTACCACTCTATCTCCTGGATTGAGCAGTTCCCAGGCTCTAGCATAAACGCCAAGTTGTATTTCATCAAAAATAGCCCTTCGGTGACGGTCGCCATCCTCGCCGGGCTTAGGACCTTCAAGGCTCTTCAAATCTCTAATTATTATCCATCTTTTGGCTGGACCGCATGGCTTTTTGTAATCAAGTGATAGTGGTTTCATATCATCTGTTTCTTCACATAGCAAACCATTTTTTATGGCCATTTTTCGCAGATTCTCAGGTAATATTACTTCATCAACTCTATCTATTCTACCGGTTAATTTGAACGGTTTTGGCTTGGATGAATCATCACTTGCGTCAATAATTACTGAATCACTATCCTTGGCTTTACAATACCATTCACAGGCTATCGGAGCCACATCTTTTAGCGCTAAATCAGCAGCCACTAATCGGCCGAGTCTACCGCTTAACGGAAGCGAAATTGAACCTTCTAAGTATTGATTCCAGTCCGTAGTGGAAATTCCAAGAAGGTCTCTCGTACGGTGGACTGCGACCGCATCACTTCTTGCTAACCAAGGTACATTTTCACTCAAATATCCAAGCACTGCATTCCAAGCCTTATCTTTCGTCGCAACTGGGCCCTTTGCTAATGGAATACTCTTAGACATGGCTGGACCACCTATCTCTACGCCATGTCCTTGCAATATCGCAGCCTCGCAATCATGAATGATTGTCCCCCTAATTCGATTGTCAAGATCTTCGCTTTGTGCTTCTTCTTTACCAGCGCGCAGGTGTGATTTCATCCAAGCCTCTCGTGGACATTTTATCCACGCTTGGAGTCGGCTAGCCGACCATCTTTTGACTTCTATTTTTGTTGTCTTTGCACCTATGAATTGATTGATATTACTCTTTTTAATATCTGCTGAAGGTAAAGGTCGCGGGTCAATCGCTGGAGTCTTGCTCTGTCCTGATTTGAATCCCAAAGTCGGCCAATCTTTCTCTGTTCTGCCTCCTGTTTTTACGTGATTTTTGGTTGGTTGCAATAATATTGAATCTGAACTTAACATTGTATTTCTCTGCTTCCAAGCAATAGTTTCACCATTGTCTAAATTAGAAAAATTAGGTTGCCTTGCAAACCTATCAGCCTGTAATTTCTCCTCATGTGCTACTGCAATTGTACCAATGTGGGCTGGAATTCCTTCTTCATCCCATCCTCCGGCAATAGCCAAACCCAGTCGTTGTTTCCTATCTCTTCCTCTATTGCCAGAACGTTGGCCGCGAGCAATACCCGAATCGATAACCATAGAATATGGGCGAGGGGTTAACCACATTTCTTTACCGCTTTGGCGGCTGACTAAGTGCCATGCTCGATTAGGATATTTTTGCAAATATTCCGTTTCTGCAATAAATGGTGGAATCTCAGAGTATTTTGTGATGGCCCCTTCTAATCTTAAATCGCCAAGCCATTCAGCCAATGGTGCGCTTGGCCCACATCCCTCATCCGCAGTAGTATCAAAAATCACTACAGTTTTTGCTGCATTTAACAGATGTCGCAGGTGATGGCGACCCCTTCTAATTGGTAAATCGGTATTGTGAAGACCAAGTTTTATTCTCGCCTCTGAATCAATCCAAGGAGTCTTTGGTGCTTTCATTGACCAAGAATCAACATCACACCCTGCTAGAATTATCAAATCTGCTTGTAATCCATGTGCATCCTCTGGAGTTGCTAATATCAAATTTTGATTGGTGGTTCGTGAGGTTTCTAATTTTGATTTACTTGCTATTAGTTCTAAGAATTCTGTAAATTCAATACCGGAAGTGGCCACCTCTAGGTTACAATTGTGCATTTGTTGAACTAAATTATTGAAACATTCATTTAGAATCTGGAGCGCTTGAATTGAGCGATCTTGATTTGCGCTTCTTTGCATTAGTGCTTGCCAGTCAACTCTTGAAAGAATATGATTGAACCACTGTGCACCACTTGTTAGTGGCTCGGGCAAAGGCAATACTTGTCCACTTGAACACCCTATAACTTCCTCTTGGAGCAGTACCTCTTCTCCATTCATTAATAGTGGCGCCCATATACGTGAAAGGGATGCAATCCACCATTGGGTTTGTTCCAACTCTTTCAAAGTCCTTTCTTCATTATCACCTAATTGTGGCTTGGCTTGAGCTAACATTCTCATCCATCTTCGTAGTGCCCCTTGTCCACCCAAGACGTGGAATGACTGTGCCATTTTTTCCAATATGGAACGACTAGGTTTTGCTTTCCAATCTTTCTCTGTCGGGTGTTGTTCATTTGTCACAGAACCTGTGTAGAGCGGTAATGAATGGCTTGAAAGCAAATTCAATAGCTTTGCTAAACTCCATGCATTTTGCCCGCTACTTAATCTGGCCAATTGCAATATTGCTGCAATCGCTGGTTGAGAATCCAACTTATCCGCAGTAAGTGGCAAATCATATCCTAATTCTTGCAACCTCTTTGACCAAATTTGTTCTCTTGATGATTTTGCCGCATCGATTAATAGAACCGTGCCGCCTTGGTTTTTTTGATAGTTTGAAAGTATCTCAATTGCTGCATCCACTGTATGTTCACTTCTATCCAAAGTCACGATATGATGTTTTGTTTCTTCCATCACACCGATTGGCGATAACCAATCAGCGGGCGAATCTACTTGCCAAACAGTGTGGTTGGGTAGCCAGTCTGGAAGTTGCGATTGTGAAATGAATTGTATGTCTTGAATGTATGAACCATGATGACCTATGCGAAAATTTCCAGCATTGCACAGTTGGTGTATTGGTTTGTATTTGGCGATTTGAGTTAGTAAATCGATTTCAATTTCAGTGAAATCCGGAGCGAGGTCCAATATTACAATTCCACTTATTTCTTTTAGTGAAAATGGAATTTCATCTGTAGCACTAAGTTTCTTGACCAATCCCCTTTTGACCAAATCAGGATGTGAGCCTCCTAATTTCTCTTCGATGATGTGTAGTATCTTGACCAAATCTTGCGCTCCGGGGTCTTCTTGCCAAACCGTAGGATCTCTAACTTCAGATAATGCGCGATGCAATTGTAGCAACCTCTCACTCTTGAATGTGGTCCATGCGCCATATTCACCACTATGCATTAGGGGAAAGTGGTTTTCTTCTGCGGCTTTCAAGCATTCCTTGTGAACTAGAGTGAATAGCGCAGCATCGTTTTCCAATATCCCTGGCAACCTAAGGTCCAAGTGCAAAGATGCTACTAGACGTTGTATCGTTACATGACGAGTTGTATCGGCTGGAATGCCATCTATTGACAAATCTCGCAACAAACTTGTCCGTGAATTATCATTTGGATGAATAATCAAAATATCTTTGCCGGACTCACTTTGCAAACCATCTTCTAACCATTTAGGAACTGCCAAACCATGAGGTATTGCCTCTTTGGTGATTGTTACCTGTGCTTGGTCAGACATTGATACTCCCCTAGACCATGTGAACTAATGTCAACCGTTATTGAAGGCTTGCACAATTTTCTACTAATCATCTATCATTTATGGTATTTCATATACATTCTTTACACTAAATTACATTGGTAATGCTATCTCATTCAAAATAGAAATACTGCCTAAAATGGCTAATTTCGAGGGTCGGATGATTTCATGTTTCCTTACTTTAAATAGAGTCGAAGAAAAGTTACAAATGTTAATATGAATTATTCTTGTTTTGCCATTATACGACATCTCAGCCGACAGGTTAAAATATCAGAAGCCCTAATATGGATTGTTGTTCGGCTATTACTACCACTGCTGGCTTGTTTTCATAGCCACAAAAACACACCCGACAACAAAGGGATGGTGCCACTCCTTATCAAGATTGCACCATGAAATGGAGGAAGAAAGACATGAATAATGAAAAAGATAGAAATGAAGAGAAGAAAGAAATGTGTGAAGAATGTGGGTCAACTGAATTTGACATCAACTATACTCGTGCAGATAAAGAATGTAAGGAATGTGGATTGATAATCGATTACCAAGAGTTCGGCGCTAACGATGATAACCGCCATTTTGGTGAAGAAGCCACTGCTACTAAAGTTAGAACACTCGGTGTAACCGATAAGGGTACTGCCTTAGGTAGCAGACCATTATCAAAGATTGAAATCAGTAAGTTGTCCCCTGGGGCAAGAAGGCAGTATTACCGCCTCAGACTGATGGAACGTGGCACTGTACGTAATCCCCATCCGTTCTTTGGCAAGGTCATAAGAGAAGTAGAAGGGCTTTATGGCCACAATACTGCTGCTGGCATCGAGCATTTGGCTCGAATGGCCTGTCTGCCATTAACTGCTGAGCAAGAAAAAGTGCGTGAAGGTTTGAAGAGTTGCGATCAGAAGCGATTGGCCATGCCTAAGCAATCCATATGCCGTCAAAAGGATGACTTGAAGGGTGGCGATGAAGAAAGCAATGCCAGAATCATTGCTATTACACTAGCAGAAATTGGCGGTGATTTCAATATCACCCCAAAGATTGACCGTCGCTTCCACCTGCAGCAATATGGACTTACGAACAAGCAGATAATATCTGCTAAAGCAATTATCTTGAAGCATTACAAAGCTCGAGTCGGGTTAAAGTGGGCCCCTGTGCCTCGTAGAATCGCGCCAAGTGAATTACGAAATGATGATGCCGATCAAGTAATCAAGCATCTCGATGATAGCCTATCTGTCAAATTAAGCGATGCTGAGTTGGATCTGGTTCACAGAAATGCTGCATACAGATTGGACCTTCTATGTGAGCCTGGCGATGATAAAGTATCA
>Ga0206686_1000099_pt1 | contig 26846 bp, 24 predicted proteins | sample M250012015metaG_FD_155447 | JGI IMG/M metagenome (GOLD analysis project Ga0206686, IMG submission 155447) | Ammonia-oxidizing marine archaeal communities from Monterey Bay, California, United States - M2 500m 12015 | ecosystem: Environmental > Aquatic > Marine > Intertidal zone | place: USA... | reverse complement strand
ATTAGGATATGTATTATGGTCGCGTAGCTCAGCTGGATAGAGCATCTGCCTTCTAAGCAGACGGTCATAGGTTCGAATCCTATCGCGATCACCATTTTACCCTCAACACTTAGTTGAGGGTTGTTATATAATTTTGTTTCTTTGAACTTATAATTTGATTCATACTAAATGACCACTAAAACTTTAATGATAATAAGTGCTATATTCTTAGCTGTCAATGGCTTTGGATTTACTTTTTTTCCTAATGAAATTTCTGTTTTATTAATTAATGATGATAATCATATTTTTGTTTTAATTCTACAGATTTTAGGCGCTTTATATTTGGGGTTTAGTATTCTAAATTGGATGTCAAAAACCAATCTAATAGGTGGAATTTACAGCAAACCTCTTCTTATAGGGAATTTACTTCACTTCTTTACTGCTTCAATGGCTCTCATAAAATTGACTTTCAAAGTTGAAACTAATCTTCAGCTAATTTTTTCTTACACAATAATTTACTCTCTTTTTACATTATTTTTTGGATATGTTTTTTTTACTAATCCGTCTTTAAAATAAACCATAGAGAGAAAGGCAAACTAAAATAATTAAAATGACAAAAGATAACACTATTGCAGAATTATTAGAAAGACTAAATAAAGAGATGCAAAACCCTAAAGATTCAGTTCATAAAATAGTATTGCAAACTACAATAGACAATATCAATAAGCTCTTATATTTCTAAATTACATTCAATTGTTTTCCAACTTTTATAAAAGCATTAATCGCTTTGTCTAAATGTTCCTTTGTATGTGCAGCAGATAGTTGAACTCTAATTCTCGCTTTCTCTTTTGGCACAACTGGAAAGAAAAAGCCAATAACATATATTCCTTCTTTAAGAAGCAAATTCGCCATGTCTTGAGATAACTTGGCGTCATATAGCATCACCGGGACTATTGCAGCATCTGCACCAACAAGATCAAATCCTGCTTTTTCCATTTCGTTTCTAAAATAATTAGTATTCTCTTCCAATGTATCCCTTAATGAAGTATTTTTTGAAATCATTTCAAAGACCTTTAGAGAAGCACCTACAATTGTTGGAGCTAAAGAATTTGAAAACAAATAAGGTCTTGATCGCTGACGTAAAATTTCAATAATTTCTTTTTTACCAGTAGTATATCCACCCATAGCACCACCAAGGGCTTTTCCAAGTGTTCCTGTAATAATATCAACTCTTCCTAAAACACCTTTCAACTCCACGGTTCCTCTACCAGTTTTTCCAATAAAACCAGCTGCATGGCATTCATCTACCATAACCAGCGCATCATATTTATCGGCTAAATCACAAATTTTATCTAACTGAGCTACAATTCCATCCATTGAGAAAACACCATCAGTTACAATAATCTTAAAACGATGATTTTGTTTATTTGCCTCAATTAATTGCGCTTCTAAATCACCCATGTCATTATTTGCATAACGATATCTTACTGCCTTACATAAACGCACACCATCTATAATAGAAGCGTGATTTAAAGAGTCTGAAATTATCGCATCTTCTTTACTTAGTAAAGGTTCGAAAACTCCGCCATTTGCATCAAAAGCAGCAGCATATAAAATGGTATCTTCACAATGAAAAAATTCAGCAATTTTATGCTCCAATTGTTTATGAATATCTTGTGTACCGCAAATAAAACGAACAGAAGACATTCCAAAGCCATGAGAATCCAGCGTCTCTTTTGCCGCTTGAACAACTTCTTTATTATTAGATAAACCTAAATAATTATTTGCGCAAAAATTAATTACTTCTTCATCAGTAGAAACCTTAATAACAGCATCTTGAGAAGTAGTTATAATACGTTCTGTCTTATACAACCCTGCTTCTTCAATCTCTTTTAATTCCTTTTGTAAATTCGTCTTAATAGCTCCGTACATATTGTTTTATTTTAATGTGGTGGTATTATATTTTTCTTCTAACTTTTCTAACATTACTAATGTCATTGATTTTAGATCATATTTTGGCTTCCAATTCCAATCTTTTCTTGCTTCATCATCATTAATACTCTTTGGCCATTTATCTGCAATTTCTTGTCTAAAATCTGCATTATATTCAACTTTAAAATTAGGATATAATTTTTTAATTTCTGCTGTAATTTCACTTGGATTAAAACTCATACTCCCTAAATTATAAGATGTTCGTGTTTTAATGTTCTCTTTTGGTGTTTGCATCAATTCAATAGTTGATCTTATAGCATCATCCATAAATATCATTGGCAATTTAGTTTCTGAATTTAAAAAACATGAGTATTTCTCTTGTTTAACTGCACTATGATAAATATCAACTGCATAATCAGTAGTACCCCCTCCAGGCATAGATTGATAACCAATAACTCCAGGATATCTAATTGAACGAATATCCAATCCATATTTAGTAAAATAGTATTGTGCCCAATTCTCTCCTGCTGCCTTACTCATCCCATACACAGTTGCAGGATTTAAAAATGCAGATTGAGGAGTGTTCACAAGTGGTGCTTTATCTCCGAAAACGGCTATAGAACTTGGGAAGAATACTTTTTTTACATTACTTATTCTTGCTACTTCAAAAACATTGAGCATCATTCTTATATTTAAATCCCAAGTCCATAAGGGGTTTTTCTCCCCTTTGGCGGATAAAATTGCTGCAAGATGATAAATCTGATTTACAGCATACTTATTGACTATATTTTCTATAGCCTTTATGTCTGTAGCATCAATTATTTCAAAAACTCCATCAAAAGTAGAATCTAAATAAACATCAGACGCTATAACATTGTTTTTACCATGAATTTTTTGAAGTTCTTTAGATAAAACAGAGCCTAATTGACCATTAGCTCCGATAATTAAAATAGTATCAGTAATCATATTTAAAGTATTCCAGATCTATAAAATTAGTGATAATTAAATAATTTTTGATCTTTAGTATGTCCAATTTTTGGATATGCTTTTTTACTAATCCGTCTTTAAAATAAACTATTCATTATCAAATTCAATTAATTGAGTTTTTTTATTAACTTCCTGTAATTAATTTTATAATGATACATAATTACTCCATAATATTCTACATTTTTATTTTTTCTCTATTTCTTAAGCAAGAGATTGAATGTTTAAATTGTTCAGATCAAAATACTTTTTCAGTTTTAGTTATTACTGAAACTAAAGGCTACGTTCATCGGCCAGCAATAAAAGCAGGGATAGAATTAATCAAAACTATTGGAGTTGATAATAATTTTAATGTGTTTCATTCAACGAATTCAAATGGAATAACAGTAGAGAATTTAAAAAATATTAATACTATTATATTTTTAAATACTACATCAGATATATTAAATACCACTGAACAGAGAATAATGGAAGAATTCATAAGTAAAGGTAAAGGTTTTGTAGGTATTCATTCTGCTGCAGATACTGAATATAAATGGAATTGGTATGGTGAATTAGTTGGAGCTTATTTCGAAAGTCACCCACCAGGAACATCATTTGCAACTATAAATACAATTAATACTACTCACATAGCTACAAAACACTTAGAAAGCACTTGGGAGATCAGAGATGAATGGTATAATTATTATAATATTAATCCTAACATAACTGTTTTATTGAATCTTGATGAGACAACTTATTTTGGAGGAAAACATGGAAAAGACCACCCAATTACATGGTTTCATGAATATAAGGGTGGAAAATCATTCTATACAGGGTTAGGTCATCTTGCAAAAACATATTCTGATGAAAGATTTATAAAATTGTTGACAGGTGGTATTCTCTACGTCTCTTTACCTAAATATGAGGAGTAAATAACCTTTAAGCTAGTGTATAGCGGTATAGCTATTATAAGGCCGATAATCCCAAACAGAACGCCTGAGGTAATAATAACAATAAAAACTTCTAAAGGGTGTGATTTTACACTTTTTGAGAAAATATATGGCTGTATCATGAAATTATCAACTAATTGAACTACAGAAAAACCTATAAAAATGTATACCACTTTTGAAAGCATCTCTTTAACTAAAATAGGATCTATATAATTTGTCATTGTTAAAAGCCCCATTAACACTAAACCAATTAAAGGTCCAATATATGGTATGATATTAAGTAATGCACATAAGAAAGCTATTACAAGTGCATTATTTATTCCAATTATTGAGAGCATTATTGAATATAGTATAAATAGTATAGTAATTTGTACCGAGATGCCAATGAAATATCTAGAGAGTAATATTTTAATTTTTGAAATAGACGATAAGAAATTTTTCTTAACTTTTTTAGGAAGAATACCATTAATTCTAGTTAATATTTCATCGCCATCCTTAATGAAAAAGAAGGTTATAAATAGTATAGATAATAGACCTACACCTATGCTGCCGACTTCAGAAATAATATAATTTAATAGTTTCGGAATAAAGGCAAAATCAATATCAGATAATAGGGTAAATTCAGATAAGAATTCATACACAGTAAGACTGTTTGATTCAAAATAGTTGTTTATGCTAGAGATTAAACTTTCAATATTAGATTTTAATTCACTATTATTTAAAAGTGATAGATTTTTGCTCTGTTCAATGATTAATGGTATAAATGATCCTATTAATATCATAATTACAATAACTAGAAGGAATAATGACGCTATTGATGAAGACAGATTATTAAATTTAAGTTTTGATTTAAGAAATGATGAAAATGGACTAAATATTAATGTCAATACCATAGAGACAAGGATATAGATTATTACAACCTTCACCTTAATCAAAAAAATCAAAAACACTGTAATGCATGCCAATGATAAAATAGATTTTAAGATAGATTGAGTTAATTGATCTAATTTCATGTTATAAATTTAATATTATTATTTATTATTAGCATCAGAAAATGTTTGACAACATACCGTTCCGGCAGTTTCAGTTCTCAACCTATTATTTCCTAATGATATAGGAATAAAATTATAATCTATTGCTGAACTGATTTCATCATCTGTAAAACCTCCTTCAGGGCCAATAATAATACTTGAGTTCGATTTTCTTTTAATAATCTTTGATAGGTATGCTTTTTTGGAGTTTTTGCAATGTGCTATATACTTTTGTTTGTACTGATTTGATTCAATAAATTCTTTAATGCTAACAATTGGTTCAATTTTAGGCAAATATGTTTGAAGTGATTGTTTCATTGCAGATACTGCAATTTTATTTAATCTTGTATAATTTAAAGATTTTCTCTCGTTATACTTGCAAATTATTGGTGTTATTGACGAAACTCCTATTTCAATTGCTTTCTCTAAAAACCATTCAAATCTGTCAATTTTCTTTGTTGGAGCAATTCCAATATGTAAACCATATTTCATTGCAGATTTTTTATTTGAATTTATAATTTTTAGCTGAGTATATTTTGTATTGACATTATTAATGATTGCTTCAAACAAATAACCATTTCCATTAGTTAAATAAATCTTATCATCTATTTTTTTCCTTAGAACTTTAGTTAAATGATGATGCTCTGAATTTGACATAATAAGATCATCATCATTAATATTTATTTCTGAATTATAAAATAGTTGCATTGTATTAGATTTTATATCTAGCAGTTGCCGAACAGGATAAATCTGACATTATTGAATCTCTATATTTCAAATATCCCGCAACACCTATCATTGCAGCATTATCTGTAGAATAATGAATCTCTGGGAAATATACTTTCCATTTATTATCTCCTCCTATAGAGTTTATTCTTTCTCTTAATACTGAATTCGCAGAAACCCCTCCACATATCACTATATGTTTTATTTGAGTAATTTCAATTGCTCTAATAATTTTTTCAATTAATATATCAATTATTGTGTTTTGAATTGAAGCACATATGTCATTAATTCTATTCTTTATAAAATCTTTATTAGCTAAAGATTCCTTTTTAATAAAATTCATAAAACCAGTTTTTAATCCAGAAAAGCTAAAATTAAGTCCTTCTACTTTCGGTTTTGTAAATTTAAAAGCATGTGGATCACCTTTTTTTGATAGTTTATCTATTATTGGGCCAGAAGGATAGTCAAGACCTATAACCTTTCCAGACTTATCAAAAGCCTCTCCTGCAGCATCATCTAATGTTCTACCAATTTCTTCCATTTGAAAATAATCTTTTACAATTACAAGCTGAGTATGGCCACCTGAAACAGTTAATGCAAGAAATGGAAAATTAGGCGGTTTTTGATCACTATCTATAAAAATGGATAGAATATGTGCTTGCATATGGTTTATTTCTATTAAAGGCACATCTAATCCAATAGAAAGCGATTTTGCAAAAGAAGTTCCAACCAGCAATGATCCTAATAGGCCAGGACCTCTAGTAAAAGCAACTGAGTTTATTTGTTTTTTATCTATCCCGGATCTAATAATAGCCTCATTTACAACTGGAGTAATTAATTTTTGATGTTCTCTAGAAGCTAATTCTGGGACAACTCCTCCATATAATTTATGTATATCTTGACTTGAGATAACACTACTTAAAACCTTGTTATTCAATAATATAGATGCTGCAGTATCGTCGCAGGAGGTTTCAATGCCAAGCGTGTATATATTGTGCTCTTTCAATTAAAAAAATAATATAATTAGATACAATTTGATAATGCAAAATAAATTAAAAACTTATATAAAAACTAAATATAAGTTTATTAGTTTTATCATATATTTATATCTGTGAAAAATAAGATTAAAAAAGTAGGTTTTCTAACTTCTGGAGGAGATGCTCCTGGAATGAATGCAGTAATAAGAGCTATTGTTAGATCATGTATTTATAATAATATTACACCTATAGCTATTCATAAGGGATATGAGGGGTTAATTCAAGGAAGCTTTGAAGAAATGAATGCTAGAAGTGTAAAAGGAATAATCAATAAAGGAGGAACAGTTATTAAAACTGCAAGATCTTCTGAATTTAGAACAAAATCTGGAAGAAAAAAAGCCTATAACAATCTTCTAGATAACTCAATAGATGCCTTAGTTGTAATTGGAGGGGATGGGACATTTAATGGAGCGCATATTTTTAATAACGAATATAAAATTCCTGTAATTGGAATTCCAGCCACTATAGATAATGATATTTTTGGAACTTCACATACTGTAGGATTTGATACTGCTTTAAATACTGTAGTTCAAGCAATAGATAAAATTCGTGATACAGCAAGCTCTCATAATAGATTGTTTTTTATAGAAGTGATGGGTAGAGATGCTGGACATATAGCTTTGAATAGTGGTGTAGCAGCAGGAGCTGAAGAGATTTTAATCCCTGAAGAAAACCTAGGGCTTAGAAGATTAATTAAATCATTGAAAAGAAGCAAAAATACAGGCAAATCATCAAGTATAGTTGTAGTTGCTGAAGGAGATAAAATTGGCAAGAATGTTTTTGAGCTAAAAGATTATGTTGAAAAACATTTACCAGATTATGAGGCTAGAGTGTCTGTTTTAGGTCATATTCAAAGAGGTGGTAGTCCTACATGTTTTGATAGAGTTCTGGCAAGTAGAATGGGGGTTAAAACTATAGACTCTTTATTAAAAAATAAAGCACAAGTTATGATTGGTATTATAAACAATAAAATGCATCTAACACCATTAATTGAAGCAGTAAAAGGAAAAAGCAAAATAGATTCAGAATTATTACGAATATCTGATATAATGTCAATATAAAAACATAAAAAATGAGTAAAATTAAGATTGGAATCAATGGTTTTGGTAGAATTGGAAGAATTACTTTTCGTGCCATTCTAAAAAGAAGTGATATAGAAGTTGTAGCTATTAATGATTTACAGGAAATAGAACATTTAGCTTACTTATTAAAGTATGACTCTGTACATGGAAAATTAGAAGATGAGATTAAAACTACTGAATCAGCACTGATTGTAAATGGGAATTCTATTAGGATAACATCAGAAAGAGACCCCTCTAATATAAATTGGGGAGAGCTTGATATTGATGTTGTGGCAGAATGTACAGGAATTTTTACTACTATGGAAAAGGCTCAAGCTCATATTGATGCTGGAGCAAAAAAAGTGGCTGTTTCAGCACCATCCAAAGATATTCCAATGTTTGTAATGGGTGTAAATAGTGATGATATTACAAAAGAGCATAGAATTGTTTCAAATGCCTCCTGTACAACTAATTGTTTAGCACCTATTGCAAAAGTTTTGCATGATAATTTTGGAATTAAAGAAGGCCTTATGACTACTGTTCATGCTGCTACTGCTACTCAGATGATTGTTGATGGTCCTGCAAAGAATTATAGACTTGGAAGATCTGCATTAAACAATATTATTCCTTCCTCTACTGGAGCTGCTATAGCAGTCGGAAAGGTTATTCCTTCTCTGAATGGAAAATTAACAGGAATGGCTTTTAGAATACCCACAGCAGATGTTTCTGTTGTTGATTTGACAGTTATATTAGATAAAAGCACATCATATGAAGAAATTAAAAGTGTTTTCAAAAAAGCAGCAGAAAACTCATTAAAAGGTGTTCTTTTTTATACAGAAGAAGCTGTAGTTTCACAAGATTTTGTTGGTTCACCTCACACAAGCAATTTTGATGCAAATGCTGGAATTGAATTAAGTTCTACATTTTATAAAATAATTTCATGGTATGACAATGAATATGGGTATTCTACAAAACTTGTAGAACTAATGGCAGAAATACATAATAAAAGCTAATAAAACAATCAATAATGATTTTAATTGTAGACAGTGGTTCCACTAAAACTGATTGGATAGGTGTAAATAAAAAAGGAGATGTAGCTTTTGAGACACAAACCTTAGGTTTAAATCCTCAAGTTTTAGATAGTAATATAATTAAGGAGCGAATAGTGAACAATTATGATGTCTACAGATTCAGGAAACAGGTAGATAAGCTTTATTTTTATGGGGCTGGATGTGGCACTAAACCCCCTAGGGTATTGATTAATAAAGTATTTGAAGAAACTTTTATCAATGCTACCGAAATATCAGTAAAAGAAGATACATATGCAGCAATATACGCAACTACAAATATTGGTGAAAAATCAATAGTTTGTATAATTGGAACAGGATCAAACTGCACGTATTTTGATGGAAGTAAAGTTCATCAAAAAGTTACTTCTCTTGGTTATATACTAATGGATGATGCTAGCGGCAATTATTTCGGAAGGCAGCTCTTAAGGGATTTTTATTTTAATAGAATTCCTGAAAAAATATCTAAAAAATTTGAATCAGAGTTTGATTTAAAAGCAGACACAATAAAAGATAAACTATATAAACAGCCTAACCCCAACACTTATCTTGCAACCTTTGCTAAGTTTTTAATTAACAATAATGATTCAGAATATGCTCAGTCATTAATTAGAAAAGGGTTTGAATTATTTATTGAAAGGCAGATACTTCAATTTCCTGATGCCAAAGAAGTATTAATCCATTTTACTGGTTCTATTTCTTTTTATCTTCGAGAAGAACTAGAGTCTTGCTTAACAAAATATAATTTAAAAGCAGGAAACATTATTAGAAGACCAATTGAGGGATTATTAAATTATCACAAAGAAAACTTATAGATTAGAGAACTATTTATAGGCAATCATAGAAATTTCAACATTTACATCTTTAGGCAATCTACTTACTTCAACAGTTTCTCTAGCAGGAGCCTGGTCATTACTAAAATAGGATCCATAAACCTCATTAACTTGTTGAAAATCATTCATATCAGATAAGAATATTGTGGTTTTTACAACATTCTTAAATGATAAATTAGCTTCTTCAAGAATTGATTTTAGGTTCTCCATAACTTGTTTAGTCTCTGTTTGTATATCATCTAGAACTAACTCATCTGTATTTGGATCAAATGCTACTTGTCCAGATATAAACATTAAATCTCCTGAAATTACTGCTTGATTGTATGGGCCAATAGGTTTTGGGGCATTAGATGTGTTTATTATTCTCTTCATATCGGTTTTGTTTTTATTATTAAAAGCATTGTAAGTCAATGCAATAAAAAAAATTACTAGACATATAGAAAAAAATTAGAGCTTTTTTCATAATAGTATCTTTTTACTAAAACTAATTTAATTATAATATTCTATCTCTTTGTTTTCTTTTATCATATTTAATGTCACTAAGCATTCCTGATTTTATCCCTATAAAGAAATTCCAAGATGCGTTACTGCTAAAAGGAATCCAGCTAAAATTCATTCGCCAACTTAATAAATCTCTTTCAAATCTTAACTGAGTATAGGTCACTCCCTTATTTTTAAAATCATATCCTGTAGAAATTCCAGTACTCCATTTTGGAGATAATTCAATATCACCTGAGAACATTAACGAGTGTGAGGATATTTTATTCTGACCAATTGAGTTACTGTAATTTACTGCATATGCTATTCGCAGACTCCAAGGTATCTTGTAATTGTATAAATCGTTGGGTTTTTTTTCTTTTTCTTCTTCCTTTTCTTGATTGAATCTATTATCAGTGAAATCCATAGATCTTCCAAATAAATCATCATCTCTACCGCCATTTCTAACTGACTCATTAATAGAGGCTTCATTCTTATCAGATTTTTCTGTATCACTACTACTGAAAGAGTAATTCAATGTTAAATTTGCGCTTGTAAGTCTAAATAACCCTCCGCCATTGTTTATATTAAATTTATCTATTTTAACTCCATTGTCATCAAGGGCATAAGGATCAAGAGTTGCTCCAAAATTTATATTCATTTTATTCTTAAATAACTGAGTTCCTCCTGACATTCTCACAGGACTTAAATTTAAAGAATCTGCCGCAATATTATATGAGGTTGAAAAATTTAAATTATTAAAAATAACAATCTTTTTTAATTCTAAATCATCACTTTCTTTATCAATTACTTTTGCTTCAACATTATTTGCTAAAGATAGACCTATAGAACTAGAATAAGCTTTATTAGGTTGTCCAAAAATTGAGCTCTCAAATCTGCTATATTCAATATCTGATGTTGTAAGCCCATCAGCACTAACTACCTCATAGGTGTCATAATATCGGCTAAAAGAAGGAGCAAGGCTATAGCTAATTGATGGACGAAGAACATGTCTTATTGCTTGTAAGGTTTTTTTATTTCCAAAATCATACATTCCATAAACCGTTGTACCTAAACTAGCTGAGAAGTTGTACGTATTAAATGCATCATATCCTTTATTATCAATTGTTACTACTTCCTGGTTTTCAACATCAAAACTTCTTTCAATAGTATTAAACACCATTATTGCATTATAATTAGCGCTTGTAGAAAAACTTAAGTATTTAAAGAGTTTAAAATTAGTACTTATAGGGATGTTGTGCTGAAGACCTGATTTTGCTGAATCAAACATTTCTTTGGTAAAAAATAGTGAATCAGTTGTTTGAATCCTATTTTCCCCTCTTACGCTATACTGAAAATTAATATTTTGGAAAAATCCTTTTTTGGTACCACTTTTAGGAGCAAAAGGGAAAACTCTAGAAACACTACTTTGAAATGTAGGTAATGTCATATTTATTACTTGAGTATTTGTATTCTGAGAATGAGTAGCAGAAAGGCTAAAATTAACTTGTGGCTCACCAGTGAATGTTTTAGAATACGAAATAGATGAAGACAATGAGTTGTTAAGATAGTTTGCTGCATTAATCTGATTAACTGATTGTTGATAGTACTTGCTGCTCCCAAGGTTTACTGAAGCTGAAAATCTAGAATTTGGATTTGATTTTGAGTCTTTTGTGTGTGACCATCTTAAATTGTATATAGATGATTTAGAATAATCTGGGAAGCCTCTTTCACTTTGTATTAAACTTTCATATCTAAAACTAAGATTACCCCTGAACTTATACCTAAATATATAGGTGTTCTCAACTCTAAGCCCATAACTTCCATTTGTATAATAGTCTCCCAATAATGTTAAGTCAATGTTGTCATTTATAGGAAGATAATAACCTCCATTTTGAACAAAATATCCTCTACTATTTTGTTCACCAAAGGAGGGAAAGATAATCCCTGAAGTCCGTTTGTTAGATAATGGAAAGTAAGCGAAAGGAAGTCCTATTGGAGTAGGTACATCTGCTATATACATATTCGTTGGCCCTGTAATAATCTTTTTACCTGGAACTACTTTTGCTTTTCTTAAAAGGAAATAGTATTCAGGATTTTCTAAATCAGCTGATGTAGTAAATTTAGCTCTATTCATAAAGTAAACAGAGTCATTTTCTTTTTTTGTTTTTTCAGATAAAATTTTTAATCCAGCCTGTTCTGTTCTAGAATTGAATATTATGGCTTTTTTTGTATCCATATTAAACTTTAAAGAATCTGGTTCTATTACATCTTGTCCTTGTTTAAAAACGGGTGATTGTGTGTAATTTCCTAGACTATCAATTATTCTGCCAGCATATATCTCATTATTACCATAATCTATTACAATTATTCCAGAAGTAATCTCCATGCTCTCATGCACTATTTTTGCATTATTATATAGATGAATTAATTTGTTATTTGGATCAATTGAAACAGAATCTGATGCATTATATACTACCTTGCCTAATAAAAATGATTTTTTATCTGCTATTGAATCATTTGCAGGCTCTATAGAATCGTATTCAGTTTCTAAGTAATGCTGACTGTATAAATCAATCTTAAATTCATTCTTGTCATCTGTAAATGCATAACTAAATGTGTTTATAAACAATGAATAACTTAAAAATAAAAGTATGTTAAAAGGAAGTGTTTTCAATGTTTATAAGTGTATATTAGTGACTTGTATAGAAAACTTTTATAAAGTTACGTATTTTTCAAGAGAGTAATATATATAAGTATGAGTAAAATCTCATCATATCTTAGTTATTTTAACCTTACTTTAACAACCAAATTTATTCTCTTACTCTTTGTGGTTAATAGTCTTTTGATTAATAAGACCATCTCTCAGGAAAAATTTAAAATTGTTATTGATGCTGGTCATGGAGGAAAAGATCCTGGTAGACCAAACAGAAATGGTATAATAGAGAAGAATATTGCATTAAATCTAGCATTAAATCTTGGACGTGAATTAAAAAAAGATGACAATCAAATTATATATACAAGAGATAAAGATGTTTTTTTAACATTAAGACAAAGAGCTAAAATAGCAAATGAAGCAGATGCTGATCTTTTTATCTCAATTCATTGTAATGCCTTTCATGATACTAGAGTTTATGGTACAGAGACCTATGTTTACGGCCTACATGTTAGTAAGGCAAATTTTGATGTAGCTCTTAAAGAAAATGAGGTTATCTTTCTAGAAGAGGATTTTGAAAAGAACTATCAAGGGTTTGACCCAAAAGCCCCTGAATCACTAATTGGACTAACCTTAATGCAAGAAGAATATTTAGACCAGAGTATTTTACTAGCAAGCTTTATTCAAGATAATTTTTCTAAAAAGTTAAAATTAAAGAATAGGGGAGTAAAACAATCTGGATTTTGGGTGCTTCATAATACATATATGCCTAGCGTTTTAATTGAAACCGGTTTTATAACAAATCCTAAGGAAGGAGCTTATTTAAACTCATCTAATGCTCAAAAGGATATAGCACACAATATTTTTAATGCAGTTAATAAATATAAGACTACTTTAGGAATAACAGATAATCACGATGTTGTTTATAGGCCAAAAAATGAGATAACATATAAAGTACAAATTGCTGCGAGCAGAAGAAAACTTGAATTAAAGAGTTATAACTTTAAAGGTTTAAAAGATTTGTCTATTAAAAAAGAGGGGAGGCTCTATAGATATTTTTACACAAGCTCATATGATTATAATGAGATTTTAAAAAAGAAAAAATACGCTATTTCAAAAGGATACAAAAAATCATTTATAGTAGGCTTTAAAAATGGCAAAATAGTTGATGTTAATAACTGATGAAATTTTATAATTAGGTTATCTATTAATAATTTATTTCCTAATTTTAAGTAATAATACACAAAGTGCTTGATTTGAAATTCACAAAAGAAGTAGGTATCGGTATTCTAGTAATTCTAGGAACATTAATGTCAGTCTTCTCTTATAATTATCTTAAAGGGATTAATTTATTTGAGAAAACCAGGACCTTTAAAATTATATATACAAAGGTAGATGGACTATCTCCGTCAAATCCTGTAACTCTAAATGGGTATAAAATAGGAAAGGTCCAAAAAATAAACTTTAATTCTAATGATCCCAAAGAGCTTATTGTCGATATAGTTATTGAAAATGATGTCAAATTTTCAAAAACAAGCGAGGCTGAATTGTATGAAACTGGTCTAATAGGAGGAAAGGCTATTGCTATTATACCTGATTATGATAATAATATAATTGCCAAGTCAGGGGATTACTTAATTGGTAGTGTAAAACCTGGTTTAACGGATTTAGTTAATCAAATAATGCCGGAAATACAATTACAATTAGAAGCAGTTATGAAGAAAGCTGGAATTGTACTATCAAACGTAAATAGTCTCTTTGATGAGAAAACTAAAGAATCCTTAAAATCAAGTATAGATGAATTTGGCAGCCTTACCAATAGTCTATCAGAAACATCTGAAAATATTAATGATTTCATTAAAGATAATTCGCCAAATTTAGCTACAACAATTGACAATCTAAACGCAACGTCTTTGAAAATGAAAGATGTCTCAAATTCTATATCAGAAGTAGATTTAAATTTAATTCTTACTAATCTGGACAGTACCATATCTAATCTTAATAAAATAACTCATAAATTAAATCAAGGTGAAGGCACTATAGGTAAATTGCTTTATGATGATGTGCTTTTTAAAAACCTAGATGATGCTACAAAAAATTTAGAAGAATTAATAGAAGACATTAAGTTAAATCCTAAACGTTATGTGCATTTTTCTATTTTTGGTAAAAAGTCTGATAAATAACCTAAATATATAGAAGCTGTTGATGTCGTATCTGCCAAACATTACGTTTTTACTTATTTTATCTCTTTCTCTAGGATATTTCATATCAAATATTATAAAACTTAAAAGAAACATCAATTTAGGTGTTGATTTAGATATTAATCTATCGGTCAATCGTAAGAAAAGATGGGTTAATATGGCGAAAATTGCCTTAGGTCAAAGCAAGATGGTAAGAAGACCTATAGTTGGAGCTCTACATGTAATAGTTTACATAGGGTTTATAATTATAAACATTGAGTTATTAGAAATAGTAATTGATGGTCTTGTCGGTACCCATAGGATTTTTTCAGGCATGGGGGGTGTTTACGGTTTTTTAATTGCTTCATTTGAAATCTTGGCAGTATTAGTATTAATTGCTGTCTCAGTATTCTGGATAAGAAGGAATATAATTAAAGTTAAAAGATTTTTTGAAAATTCAATGAAGGGCTGGCCCAAGCTTGATGCAGATCTAATTTTATATTTTGAGATAATATTAATGTCATTATTTCTATTAATGAATGCTACTGATGTTGATTTTCAAAACATGAATAATGGTAATATTGTTAGCGGCTCTATTTATCCACTATTTGAAAACTATTCAGCAGAGACCCTTCATATGTTGGAGAGAACCTTTTGGTGGATGCATATAATAGGAGTATTGTTATTTTTAAACTACTTGTATTTTTCAAAACACCTACATATACTTTTAGCATTTCCCAATACATTTTATGCAAGTTTAGAGAATAAAGGAATGATGAATAATTTAAAAAGTGTTACTAAAGAAGTAAACTTGATGCTTAATGATTCTAGTACTGACCAAGAAGAAAATTCTGAGGAGAATATCAATGAAATGATAAAATTTGGTGCTGAGGATGTTTCTGATTTGAATTGGCTCCAATTATTAAATGCATATTCATGCACTGAATGTGGTAGATGCACAAGTGTTTGTCCTGCCAATATAACTGGTAAAAAACTATCTCCTAGAAAAATAATGATGGACACGAGAGATAGGTTAGAAGAAGTAAGCAGGAATATCGATAAGAATAAAGGATCTTTTGTTAGTGATGGGAAGAAATTAATCGATGATTACGTTTCTAGAGAAGAATTATGGGCATGTACTTCATGTAATGCTTGTGTAGAAGAATGTCCGATAAGTATAGATCCTCTTTCAATAATACTTGACATGAGAAGATATTTAGTAATGGAAGAGGCTTCTGCTCCAGTTGAATTAAATAATATGATGTCAAATATTGAAAATAATGGTGCTCCATGGCCATATAATCAAATGGATAGATTAAATTGGAAAGATTAATTTTTATGAGATGAAAAAAGAAGAGATAGAGAAGATATTACATAAAAAAGTAAAAGATGGCGAAAAAGTAAGCCCAGTATTGCCTGAAGGAATAAAAAATTACTTAATAGACATTGACGGGACAATTACTGAAGACATTCCTAATGAAGAGCCTAATAGGATGGTGACTTGCTTGCCATTCAAAGATGCTTTGCTTACATGTAATAAGTGGTTTGAAGAAGGCCATATGATATGTTTTTTTAGCTCAAGATTAGAAGGGCATAGAGAGGTAACAGAAACATGGCTAGAGAAACATGGGTTTAAATACCATACTCTTTTGATGGGTAAACCAAGAGGCGGCAATTATCATTGGATTGATAATCATCTAGTAAAAGCAACCCGATACAATGGAAAATTTACTGATTTAGTAAAAAAAGAGATTGAAATTGAAGTTTTTGATGAATAAGTCTAATATGAGTAATACACTGAAAGTAAATACAATGGCAGATTATATAGCTGCGGGTAAATCTCCAGAAATTTTATTTTGGATTGGCTGTGCTGGTAGTTTTGATGACAGAGCTAAAAAGATTACAAAAGCTTTTATTAAAATCTTAAACTCTATTAATGTTGATTTTGCAGTTTTAGGTAAAGAAGAATCTTGTTCAGGAGATCCAGCAAAAAGAGCGGGTAATGAGTTTTTATTTCAAATGCAAGCTGTCTCTAATATAGAAATTCTTAATTCCTATGATATTAAAACAATCGTAACTACATGTCCGCATTGTTTTAACACACTTAAAAATGAATATCCTTCTTTAGGAGGAAATTATAAAGTATATCACCACACTCAGTTTCTTAAATCATTACTCAATGAAGGAAGATTAAAAATTGAAGGAGGTTCTTATAAGGGAAAGAAAATTACTTATCACGATCCTTGTTACTTAGGTCGAGCAAATAATGAATACGAAGCCCCAAGGGATTTAATACATAAGCTTGAAGCTGAGTTAATTGAAATGAAAAGATGCAAGAAAGACGGATTATGTTGTGGTGCAGGAGGAGCACAGATGTTTAAAGATGCTGAAAAAGGAAATAAAGAGATTAATATTGAGAGAACTGAAGATGTAAAAGAGACAAAAGCTGAAATAGTTGCCACAGGATGTCCTTTTTGCAACACTATGCTTACTGATGGAGCTAAAACAATAGAAGAGGAAAGAAATATTTCAGTTATGGATATAAGCGAACTAATAGCCAATGCCCAAGAATTATAAACTGTTTTTTGATGTATGTAAAGTTTGAAGAATTAGCGAAAGATTCAAGAGTATGGATTTATCAATCCAGCAGGGATTTAAGTGCACAAGAAATCTCTAAAATAGCAACAGAATTAAAAGGTTTTTTAGAATCCTGGACTTCTCATAACAAACCTATTAAAGCTGCATGTCAAATCAAGTATAATAGATTTATTGTAATTGCTGTTGATAAAGATTTTGAGACATCTGGCTGCTCAATTGATACGTCTGTAGGTTTTATACGATTATTAGAAAAAAAATATAAGGTAGATTTACTTGTAAAAATGAATATTGCATATAAAACTGATAATGAGATTGAATACACCTCTCTCTCTGATTTTAAAACTCTGGTTATAAATAAATTTGTAAATAAAGATACCGTAGTTTTTAATAATTTAGTCTCTACTGTTTTTGAATATAACAATTCGTGGGAAACAACTATTAAGAATAGCTGGCATGGTAGATTCTTATAAAATAATTTAGTATAGGCAAATGACCAATAGGTTCTACATATTTTTAATAGCATTCTTTTATTGTTCTTTCCTTTTTGCCCAAAAAAAGGATCCGTTAAAGGCTAAAAACCATCAAGATCAAAAACATTGGGTTGATAGCATATATAACTCTATGACACTTAAAGAAAAGGTTGGTCAACTTTTTGTAGTTCAGTTAATGACCAAAAACGACAATAGTGCTAGTCTTTATAAACAAATATATGAACATTCTATTGGTGGGGTTATTTTATCTAATGGATCTCCAATAAAAACAGCAAATACAACTAATAAAATGCAGTCCCTAAGTAAAACCCCATTATTAATTGGAATAGACGGTGAATGGGGGTTAAAAATGCGTATAGACTCTACTATAAAATTCCCTTGGAATATGAGTTTAGGCGCATTGAAAGACAATTCATTTATTGAAAAAATAGGAAGTAGCATTGGAAAGCATTGTAAAAGGATGGGCATTCATATAAATTTCGCTCCAGTTGTAGACATTAACACTAATCCTAAAAATCCAATAATTGGCAATCGGTCATATGGAGAAAATAAGCTTAATGTAACAAGCAAGGCTGTCTCTTTTACAAAAGGACTACAAAGTCAAGGAATATTAGCATGTGCAAAGCATTTTCCAGGACATGGAGATACATCTAAAGACTCACATAAGACATTACCCACAATAGAATTTAAGAAGAAGAGACTTCTTGATGTTGAGTTATATCCATATAAATCATTAATTAAGCAAGGTTTAGGGGCAGTAATGATTGCTCATTTAAATGTACCTAGTCTAGAACCAAATGCTGATTTTCCTTCATCCTTATCAAAAAATATAGTGACAAATCTTTTAAAAGAAAGACTTAAGTTCAGAGGCTTAATTATAACTGATGCACTTGGAATGAAGGGTGTAACTAGTTATGATAGTGAAAATATTGATTTGATGGCATTTAAAGCAGGAAATGATGTTTTGTTAATGTCAGGAGATATAACCGCAGGCATTTCTTCAATAGTTAATGCTTATAATAATAACATGATCTCTGAGAAAAGACTTCAACATTCAGTTAAGAAAATTTTAAAAGCAAAATATAAAGTTGGCTTAAATCGATATAAACCAATAGACACAAATAACCTAATCTTAGACTTAAACCCAATTAATGATAAAGTCTTAAAAGAGGAAGTTGTTTCTAATATAATTACACTACTTAAAAATGACAACCAGATTACTCCAATCTTAAGCTTAAATAATAATAAAATTGTTCATATTCAAACAGGCAGTGATTCTGGAGAAACTTTTAATAACTATTTAAATAAGTATTCATTAGTTGATTATATAAAAATTAGTGATTTTAAAACCATAAATGATTTGATGGATAAACTAACAGAGTATAATACAGTAATTATAGGTCTTCATCAGCCAAGTAATACACCTTGGGATAAGTATAATTTTACAAGAAAAGAACTTTTATGGATAGATGAAATAAGTAAATCTAAAAACACAATTCTTACAATTTTTGCTAAACCTTATAGTTTAAACAAAGTTTTAAATACCAATACATTTAAGAGCGTTATTTTATCTTATCAAAATGATAAGATTTTCCAAGAAAAAACTGCTCAAATGATTTTTGGATCCATGCCGTTTAATGGTGTAATCCCTGTTAGCATTGTAGATGAATTTAAAGTAGGAGATGGAATTAAAACCTCTACAATCAACAGGTTATCATATGGCCTTCCTGAATCTGTAAATATAGATTCAAGGAAGCTTAGTAGAATTGATTCTATAGTAAAAGTTTCTATTGATTCTATGATGACTCCTGGCGTACAATTACTCATAGCAAAGAACTCAAAAGTTATTTTCGATAAGAGTTATGGAAAATTAAGGTATGATAAAGATAATATTGTGAATTCTACAACTAAATATGATCTAGCATCATTAACAAAAATACTAGTTACGTTACCACTTATAATGAAGCTTTATGATAATAACATTTTATCTCTAGATTCTAAATTAGGAGAACTTTTACCTTCTTACAAAGAATCAAATAAATCTGAATTTACTATTAAAGAAATGTTATCCCATTTTGCATATTTTCAAGCATGGATTCCTTTTTATAAACAAACTATAGACTCAACTACAGGAAAGTTAAAAAGCAATTTATACAGGAATAACCTTGATGAAAACTTTTCTTTAAAAATCAATAATAACATACATCTCATTTCTACATATAAAGACACTATATTAAATCAAATTAAAGAAAGTGAATTAATTGATGAAAGGTATAAATACAGTGATTTACCCTATATAATCTTACAGCAATATATTGAGGATTATTATTTTGAAAATCTAGATAATTTATCTCGTAAATATTTCTTTAATTCAATAGGTGCAAACTCCTTTATGTTTAATCCTGCAAACTCTATAAGTATTGAAAATATTGCGCCTACTGAAATTGATAGTTACTTTAGAAATCAAGAAGTAGTTGGATATGTACATGATATGGCTGCTGCTATGCTTGGTGGCGTTTCGGGTCATGCTGGTCTTTTTGGAAATTCTAATGATGTTGCTAAAATAATGCAGATGTATATACAAAATGGAAATTATGGAGGCATCCAATATCTTAAGCCAGAAACAATTAATACTTTCAATACTTGTAATTATTGTAGTGAAGGTAATCGTCGTGGCATTGGTTTTGACAAACCTCAACTTGAGGATGAAGGACCAACATGTGGATGTGTTTCTATGAATAGCTTTGGTCATTCTGGGTGGACTGGAACATACGCATGGGCAGATCCGGATGAAGAAATTGTATATATTTTCCTATCAAATCGATCTTATCCGAATGATCCTGAAAATAAATTATTAAATTACAATATTAGAACTGAAATTCAGAGATTGCTTTATGAATCAATTAATAGGTAGATTATGAAAATAGGTATTGTTTGTTATCCAACATTTGGGGGTAGTGGAGTTTTGGCTACTGAATTAGGCATAGAACTGTCTAAAAAGGGTTATGAGATTCATTTTATAACCTATAATCAACCTGTAAAATTAGAGCTATTAAGCAATAAAGTTCATTATCATGAGGTAATGGTTCCAGATTACCCACTTTTTCACTATCAACCATATGAATTAGCATTATCTACAAAGGTTGTTGATATGGTTAAGAAACATGAAATTGAATTACTGCATGTACATTATGCAATTCCTCATGCCTATGCAGCGTATATGGCTAAAAATATGTTAAAATATGAAGGAATAAATATTCCTGTTGTTACAACATTACATGGAACAGACATAACATTAGTTGGAAGTCATCCATCTTATAAGGCTGCAGTTGAATTTAGTATTAACAAATCTGATGCTGTTACTGCCGTATCTGAAAGCCTAAAAAGAGATACGGAAGAGTTGTTTAGTATAGATACAAACATAGAGGTTATTCCTAATTTCATTAATCTAGAAAAATACCCTTTAGAAAGGAAAGAAAAAACCAGAAGCATAGTAGCAGAAAATGATGAGAAGATAATTTGTCATATAAGTAATTTTAGGGAGGTTAAAAGGATAGATGATGTTATTAATATCTTCCATAATATAAATAAAAAAATACCTTCAAAACTAATGATGGTAGGAGAGGGGCCTGAAAAGGCGAATGCTGAAAAATTATGCAAAAAATTAAAAATTAAAGACAATGTTTTTTTCTTTGGAAATACTAATGAGACTATTAATATATTATCCTTTAGTGACCTTTTTTTACTACCTTCAAGTACAGAAAGTTTTGGATTAGCAGCGCTTGAAGCTATGGCTTCATTTGTCCCTGTAATTTCAACAAATGCAGGGGGGTTACCAGAAGTTAATATTGATGGTGTTTCTGGTTATATGAGTAATGTAGGGGATATAGATGATATGGTTAATAATTCATTGAAAATTTTATCTAGCCATAAGGTTAACAATGAATTCAAAGAAAATGCACGAAAACAAGCTGAGAAATACAATATCCATAAGATAGTTCCCTTTTATGAGAGCATTTATATAGCAGCCATGAATAAAGTAAACAAACAATGAAAAGAAAAGATTTTTTAAAATTAAGTTCCGCTTCAGCCCTTTTTCTAGGTCTTAGTCCAGATAGACTAGATGCCTCTAGTATTGAAGAATCACATGATTTAATTGATAGAAACTCTCATTATATGGGTGATTATTCTGCTCCTAAACTTAAAACAGTAAGAGTAGCATTTATTGGAGTTGGAGCAAGAGGTACTGGTCATGCGAGACAGATTGCAACAATAGAAGGAACAGAAGTGGTAGCTATTAGTGACTTATATCAGGATTTAGCTCAAAGATCTATAGATAATTGTAAAGAGATTGGAAAAGGAGAAAGACATAATGAAATAGCCATTTATTATGGGGGTGAAGATAAATGGAAATTGATGCTAAAAGAAGTAAAACCTGATGTAGTTTTTATTTCTACTAACTGGAATAATCATGCTCCAATGGTAATTAAAGCTATGAATAGTGGGGCTCACGCATTTGTTGAAGTTCCTATCGCCACAACTATTGAAGATATGTGGGAAATTATAAACACATCAGAAAGAACAAGAAAACATTGCATGATGATGGAGAATGTTAATTATGGAAGGGATGAGCTGATGTACTTAAATATGTGTAGAAAAGGAGTAATCGGTGATTTTTTACATGCAGAGGCTGCATACATTCATGAGTTAAGATTTCAGATGGAAGAACAAAAAAGAGGTACTGGCTCATGGAGAACACATCAATATGCAAAAGGAAGAGGTAATTTATATCCTACCCATGGACTAGGTCCAGTAGCTCAGTATATGAATCTATCTAGAAATGATGATAATTTTAGCACCTTAATTTCTTACTCAACACCAGCATTAGGAAGAAAATTGTATGCAGAAAAAAATTATCCAGCTAATCATAAATGGAATAAACTTGATTATAAAAATGGAGATCTAAACACCTCAATAATAAAAACAAGCGTAGGAAGAACAATAATGGTACAATGGGATGAAACAAGTCCACGACCATATTCTAGACATAATTTAATACAGGGAACTAAAGGAACACTTGCTGGTTTTCCTACACGTGTTGCACTTGAAGGAGGAGTGGAAGGTGTTAATAAAAATCACCATTCTTGGGTACAAGGAAAGGATTTAGAGGTTTTGTATGAGAAATATGATCATCCACTCTATAAAAGATTAGGCGCTTTAGCTAAAAAAATGGGTGGACATGGGGGTATGGATTTTATGATGAGGTATCGTATAATAGAATGCCTTAGAAAAGGTGAACCTTTAGATCAAAATATGTATGAAGGATGTTTTTGGAGTGCAGTAACACCATTAAGTGCAAAGTCTATTGAAGATGGAGGTGCACCTCAGAGATTTCCTGATTTTACAAGAGGAAATTGGAAAAAAACTAATCCTTTATCTATAATTTCATAGACTTGATGATTCAAGTGATTTAGAAAAATTAAAGCGATTAATTAAAAATCTTACCTGGGTTTAGAATATTATTCGGGTCAAATATGTTTTTAATCTGTTTCTGTAATTCTATTTCTTTTTCAGAAAAAGCTATACTAATATAATCTTTTTGCACATAACCTATTCCATGTTCTCCAGATATAGTACCTCCTAAACTTACAGTTAACTTAAATATTTCTTTAATTGCTTTTGTTAATTCATTATTCCATTTATCATCACTCATTTCTCCTTTTATAATGTTTATATGAAGGTTCCCATCACCTGCATGGCCATAGCAAACAGACTTAAATCCATAGTTTTTGCCAATTTCTTTTACTCCTTTTAGAAGTTTAGGTAATTCTGCTCTAGGGACAACAGTGTCTTCTTCTTTATATGTAGAATTAGATTTTACTGCTTCTGCAACACTTCTTCTTAATTTCCATAGCATATCCTTATGAGAGTCATTGTCTGCTAAAGTTATTTCTCCACATTCAAATTTTGAAACTACTTCTTGAATATTTTCACAATCTACATATAGTGCTTCAATATCATTACCATCAACTTCAACTAACAAATACGCATTAATATCATCTTCTATGTCTAATTTAATGTCAGAATATTTTAACGCCCAATCTATAGCGTCTCTTTCTATAAATTCAAGTGCACAAGGGGTAATTCCTGCCATAAAGATTAAAGAGACTGCTTTACATGCATCTTCTGCAGATTTGAACGGTATAAGTAGGGTAATGGATTTTTGAGGCAAGGGGATAAGTTTAAATACAATACAAGTTATAATTCCTAAAGTACCTTCACTTCCAACAAGAAGTTGAGTTAAGTTATATCCTGTTGAGTTTTTTAACACATTTGCTCCAGTCCATATAATCTCTCCTGTCGGTAAGACTACCTCTAGATTTAGTACATAATCTTTTGTAACCCCATATTTCAGTGCCTTAGGGCCTCCTGCGTTTTCTGCTAGATTACCACCTAAAAAACAACTGCCTTGACTAGCAGGATCAGGGGGATAAAACAAACCTTTTTCTTGAACTGCATCTTTAAAAACTTGGTTTATTACACCAGGCTCAACTGTTGCTTGTAAATTATTAGTATCTATTTCTATTATTTTATTTAAACGCTCTGTACTTAAAACAACACCTCCATGAACAGGAAGGGATCCTCCGCTCAATCCTGTTCTAGCCCCACATGGAGTAACTGGAATTTGATTTTTATTACAATATCCTAGTATTTCAGATATTTCTTTAGTCTTTAAAGGCTTAATGACTACTTCTGGCAAAAAGGATAGATCTTCTGTTTCATCATGAGAATATTCTTTAATTATGCTCTCTTCTGTCATCACATAATTGTTGCCAACAACAGATTTAAAGTAATTAATGTCTTTAGAGGATACTTTGGAGTACATTATTATAATTTTAATTAAAAATACATATTCCAATTTAATTAATTTTTTCTTCTAATTATATTAGCCTATTTTTAATATTCGACTTAGAATCATGTCTATTACAAAAACCTTCAGACTTAGCGACTTGAAATATCTAATGGCATATTCAGGCCCATTAATTGCCTTTTTTGGAATATATATTGGCGGTTACTGGATTTATTCGGCTCCGTTTTATGTATTTGTTATTATACCCTTATTAGAACTCTCATTAACTAAACTAGACTACGATATTATTGAAGAAGTTAGAGACAATGAACTAGTTCACTGGATTTTTGATCTAATGCTGTACTTAAATTTTCCAATAATCATGTTAACGCTATATTTAAGTATTAATACTGTTATATATGCTGACCTTAGCACTATTGAATTTGTAGGATTAGTTATTACTACTGGACTGATCTTAAGCGGAAATGGTATAAATGTAGCGCATGAGCTGTGTCATAGAGAAAATGTTTTAGAAAAATCTTTTGGAAAAATCATGTTAATACCATCATTATTCATGCACTTCTATCTTGAACATAATTTTGGTCATCATTTAAGAGTTGCAACAAAAGAAGACCCTGTAACTGCCAAATATAATGAACCTTTATATCTATACTGGATTACTACACCTATAAAAGAAATTATTAGTGCTATAGAAATTCAAAAAAACCTGTTAAATCGCACAAAATCATCTTTTTTTTCTATTAAGAATGATCTTCTTTTCTATATAATAATTCAGTCTTTATACCTGTTCTTAATCACGTATTTTTTTGGATATTATGTATTGCTGTTTGTATTATTATCTGCTCTTACATCTATACTTTTTTTTGAGTCAGTAAATTATATTGAACATTATGGATTGTTAAGAGAAAAAAATAGTTCGGGAAGATATGAAAGAGTTAGGTTAATCCATTCATGGAATTCAAATCATGTTATTGGTAGAATTGTTCTTTATGAACTTACCAGGCATAGTGATCATCACTATAAAACAACTAAAAAGTATCAAAACTTAGTTTCTTTTGAAGAAGCTCCGCAATTACCATATGGATATCCTACATCAATTTTACTTGCTATGGCCCCATGGTTATGGTTTAAAATTATGAATCCAAGAATTCCAAAAAGCATGATTATGCAATCAAATAACTAATAACTTATGAAGAATCTAGCATTACATTGGAAAATATTAATAGGAATGGCATTAGGAGTTGGTTTTGGACTTATTATGGCAAACTTTGAGTTTGGAAAAGGGTTTATATCTGACTGGATAAAACCTTTTGGAACAATCTTCATTAACTCTCTAAAACTTATAGCTATTCCTTTGATTCTAGCATCTCTTATAAAAGGGATTTCAGATTTAAAAGATATCACAAAACTATCAAAAATGGGTGGTGCTACAATAGCAATCTATATGATAACAACGCTAATAGCAGTAAGTATTGGATTAATTGTAGTCAATGTTATAAAACCTGGAGACTCGATTTCTGATGAAACAAGAATAGAATTGATAAGTGCATATGAAAGTGATGCAGATCAAAAGAGGGCAGTGGCTGAGGACACAAAGAATTCAGGACCTCTTCAAACACTCATTGATGTTGTACCATCAAATATTGTTTCTGCAGCATCAGACAATAAAAACATGCTTCAAATAATATTTTTCTCAATATTGTTTGGTATAGCAATGATATTGATACCTGAAAAAAAATCAAGGCCAATTAAAGACTTTTTTGATTCGTTTAATGATGTTATTTTAAAAATAATTGATTTAATAATGTTGTTTGCTCCTTATGGGGTTTTTGCATTACTGGCAACATTAATTGTAGAAGCACCCAAATGGGACCTACTCAAAAGTCTTTTATTATATTCTCTAACTCTCATTTTAGGACTAGCAATTTTAATTGTGCTATATCTTATAATAGTTAAAATCTTTACTGGAAAGAGCCCTAATTACTTTTTAA
>Ga0206686_1000092_pt1 | contig 27290 bp, 40 predicted proteins | sample M250012015metaG_FD_155447 | JGI IMG/M metagenome (GOLD analysis project Ga0206686, IMG submission 155447) | Ammonia-oxidizing marine archaeal communities from Monterey Bay, California, United States - M2 500m 12015 | ecosystem: Environmental > Aquatic > Marine > Intertidal zone | place: USA... | reverse complement strand
AATAATATCTTCTTCATGGTCACTCCTGACAAATTCCAACTAAGTTACATCTTTGATTCTCGGCGTTCTCCACGGTACAACAGAATGATGGACCTGTTCGCTGCAAATCATATTGGTTATTACAATGCCAACCCTCTGTGCATAGAAAGCACCCTGAGCTTACAACGTCGCAAGCCTCATGGTTAGGGCAATCAAGATAGCTGAAGCATGAATCGGGTGTGTACTCTGGCTCCTGCTCCTCTGGTTCTTCTTCTGGCTCGACTAATACACATGGCTCCTCAACCACAACCTCATCGTCCTGCTCTGTTGTCTCTGTGCAGGTTGGCGGGGAGTCCTCTGGTTCGTCGGCTGGTGGATTGCTCACTGGTAGTTCATCAAGCGCTCGTGGGTTGAACTCCCCCATCATACCTGAAGTATTGGAGGGTCTTCGCTCTGGGAGTCTGGAAGAACACCCAAAGAAAAAGATGGATGCTATGATGATTAGGGTTTTCACTATCACACCATTTCAAATAGGAACTCATCGAGATGATGAAGTTGTTCGTCAACCTTATCCCAATCTCTATCATTCATATGCCACAGCGCAGCACTGACGGATGAGATTAAAGAGTTGCCATCTTGTGGTGTGAAGGCAAAGCCTCGGATCCTGTAGGTGTTATAATACTTTTCAGCACCAATCATTACATGTCCGTCGGTGATAATGTCGTTGACGACTCGCTCAACACTAATAGTATTCTCTGGGATCACAACCTGATTTAGTATGCGACCATAGTAACCGAACTCTCTCCCGTGAGAGAATACTTTGTTGGCTGTCTTGTGTTTCGTCAGTGCGATTCTTCTATTGCCATGGAAGGCTTCTTGAATCTTGGCGGGGGTGAGCATTCTATTTGTATGAATCATAATGTCATACCTCATCGTGTGCATCAGTTGAGAGTTGACCTTGCAAGCACTTGAGTAAACCTTATAGTGTTTGTCAACAGTCCTGAAGATATCATAAATGTCAATCGCATGGTGTGTTCCGAATGTCATCTCTGGGTGGTTGCCCACTTCGACGCTGGGTGTGATACCACTGTCTTGAGATATGTCATTGGACCTTCGGATATAAACGAAGTCAGCTTCGCTCAACTCTCCAAGACCTGCGAGCGTCTTCATGATTGCTGCACCTGCATGTGTGTTGCAACTTGCGACCTGAAGGAACTGGTCTGTGTCGTCGAGTGCTTCGTTGTTCACACCGTGAGCAAAGATCTTTCCAAAGCCCTTCTCACTTCCCTGTGCGACGAAGAGCCTCGATCCTTTTCTGGTGTTATAATACTTTCCCTTGTGGTTGATAGCAGTGCCGGAGGGTGTGCAATCAATAATAACATCTGCCCTCTCGATTGCTTCCACTCTGGTATAAGACGGGGTGACACCCAGCCTTTCGAATTCTTTAAATTTACTTTTGTCGGTCGATAGTTTGGCGCCAGCTTTCAATAGCTGTTTGACATTGTTTATGTCATGCGACCATGGGGTGTTTTTATGAAAGGTAACTTCCCCCACATTGAACTTATCTTTATACCTGGAGAATAATCCAGCGAGCGGCAAGCCAATAGTTCCAGTTCCTACAATATGAATGTTATGTTTCTTGAGAAGATTCATTGCTTGCCCCTTTGTGTTGATGATAGATAAAAAAAAGGGGGAGGCAAGCCTCCCCCGATTTTAGCTCTCGCTTATTAGAGTGAGAGGCTGAGGCCGAAACCAACAGCAGAGGTCGCAGCAGCGTCCCCAGCCATATCGGTATCAGTCTGATACCAAACGTCAACTGCGGTGGAAGCGTTAATCGCTTTAGCCAGACCACAGGTCGTTCGATTACTGGTCAGATCACCCTTGTCGGTGAGAAAGAACTCAGTAGTAAGATAAGGGGTAAACCCTGCAACCGCTTCGTTCTTCACAGCGGAGAAACCAGTTCGATTACGAACGGAGTCATCACTAAAAAGCTCAACAGCAGTGGCTACTTCAGCAGACCAACCAGCAATAGTGCCGAGATCCTTGGCAACACCAACATAGTTACGATCCGCAGATCCGTTACTATTACGATGCCCAAGAGTTACATCAAGACCAGCAACGGTAGTTCCGATTGCAACGTCAGTGTGACGAGAAGTCTGTGATGCCAGATCCACACCAGTATAGCGCAGTTCTTCCTCAATAGTGAGGCTCATACCGTTAGACAGCTTACCATGAGCGGTAACGCTAGTCCAAGCAGCGGGTTCAGCAGCATTTGCAGCCCCAGATACCAAAAAAACAAGACCAAAAATAATGGCCCCAAGTCCTACCTTCGTAAAGGTACTTTGCTTATTCAAATAATCCATTTTAAACTCCTTTAAAAATGTTTGGGTCAACGCCCACAAATGTGCAACTCTTTGTTGCAGTGCAACGCTTTGTTGCATGATTAGTATTCTATTATTTATTTCTATTATTTTAATTTTCTACTGTCTTCGTAACCAAACAAATCCGACTACGAGAACAACTACGGCTGCAACGCCAATCAACTCTACACTCATGTTCGACTCCTTTCATTTTATCTATAGTAACATAATTCGGTTTAGCTGTATAGGGTTTTTTTTACTCTTAACACCTAAAACGATCTTCTTATCAACTTCTTATTGTTATATTATAATAGCACAGGTCAATGCCTAGTGTCAAGATGTTTTTTTAACTTTCTTCGATCGGGGCGATCGTTTTTGTTTTCTCGCTGGGGATTTCAACCATTCTTTCTTCTCGACCAGCTTAATGAATGGGACATCCATTGCTTCATAACGGCGGAGAGCATTGTTAGTTGTTTCAAAAGTGTCTGCCTTGGTCAAGGCGACTTCGCCTTCACTTTGGGTTTGAACAATAATGTATTTCTTCTCTTCATTCATTTCTGAATCCTCTTCTTCCAACCAATCATCTTGGTGTTTTTGCTTTCGACTATATCCACGCTCGGAATGATATCCTGCACCTGCACCTTTGCGCTCAATAAGAGCAAGTGCTGCATAGTCTCTTTGTTTCTTCTTCTTCATCATCAATACCTACAGTAAGTAGTATTACTTCTGTCCATACTCCGACTTTAACATTGGAACACCGTCGGGCAACTCACCCTCAACTACTCCTCCATGCTTTGCAAGGACGAGGCTCACCTTTGTAACGGGAACGTATGGGTAAACCGTTTCAGTAAGTTTTTCTGAATCCTCTGCGTAAGGAAGGAGAAGTGATTCTTCTTCGCTGGGGAACCCAACTTCAACTTCAGTGTATGGTCCGTCATCGTGTCTCGGCTTTGAATAAGCACTGGTAGAAGCTTGCACACTCATGGAGAATCCATCAGCGCAGACGACTGCTTTGTATAGTGGCTTTCTGCTCGTTGTGTACATCATATAACCTTTGTCCTTAGTGGTTCGTTCAATTAAGTATATAATAACATAGTTCAGCCTCGCAAGTCAACAAGTTTTTTCACCCTTATCGTGCTAAAATGCACAAACCCTATAATATTAATAGGTTAGCTGCGATCGTTTTTATACTTTTTTTATCTCGACGGTCACAGAGTCCAAAACCTGCCTGATTCCAGCACCTTGGCAGACATGACAGATTTTACTGAATACTATCCCTCGACTATGACACATTCGACAGTTGAATTGCCTTATAAACTGTCCATCTCTCGCAGTCTCAACACCTGTGCCTTCACAGATCCCACACTCCCGTCGTTCTTCACCACCGATCCCTTTGCAGTCTTCACACTTCTCACTTCTTTGAAAGTTTATCTTTTGTGTCGCACCATTTTTTATTTGTTCCAGGTTCACACCAAGTTTAAATTTTATATCTCGATCCTGTGGTGCTTGCGGCTGTTGTCTCTTCGGTGGTTGTCTATATTGTTGATAGGCTCTGCGCTGATTGAACATGGACTGGAATATATCAGAGATATCCACATGCCCTTGTTGCTGTTGGTGGTGTCTTCGTGGGTTCGCTCTTCTTACATCATACTCTCTTCGCTGTTGGTCATTGGACAACACGGAGTAGGCTTCAGAGATTTCCTTGAAGGTGTCTTCATCACCACCACGATCTGGATGGTGTTCCATGGCGAGCTTTCGGTAAGACTTCTTTATGTCGTCTGCCGATGCGCTGGTATTCACACCCAGAATTTCATATAGGTTGTTCACATATTACTCGTCGTCTTGATCGAACCAGTCATAATAAGAAATATGACTGTCTTCCATTTCTGCGCCGAACCAATCTGAGTCGATTGGAAATGATTCGAGATAGGCCGCTTGCTCCAAAGCCTTTGCGTGTTCCTTCTCTGCGATTAAATCTTCTGCCTCTTCGATCTGATCGTCACTTAAGCCACCACCAATCTCGCTGAGGATCTTCTTGGCCTCTGCGACGGTTAGCTTGTCTTCACCAAGACCTTCCATTAGAATTACATAACTTGTCTCTGCACTCATCTCTTCATCTCCTTCTTCATGCATTTTATATTTTCCTGCTATTATTTATAAACCAACTTAAGTTCAGTGGAGAACATCCACACTGGACTTTCGCTTGGGGCTATTGCCTCACCTTGCCATAACACAAGATATATTGGTTTAAATAGTAGGAACTCTTCTATTTCATCTATAAACTCTGGTTCCGTTTCATACTGTGCTTTTATGATATCTGTAAGTTCTGAGCCATCCTTTTCCACCAACACTAATCCAACGCCGACTGCTGTGTCGTTGTCATCTTTTAACCGAACAAGATCTCCGACCTTGATATTTTTTCTGTTGGACATTTAGTTTCTATGACTCCCATACTGTCTATAAATATCTTCCTCATATGTTTAAAGACGATAAAATCTTGTTTACTTTCTTAATAAATTTGGTATGTTTCTTTGTCCAGTAGTTCTCGTTTCTATACACTGTCGCCTCATGATCTGCATCTGGAGATCCTGTTGCTGCCCATAGCGATGCATGTACCAACTCATGGACAAGGGAGGTTCTATGCACATGACCCCAGTGGTTTCTCTTCACCCAGACATATCCTTTTGTGACTGTCATGCCAGCAATCTTTACGTTCGTCTTCTTCACACCGGAGATAGAATAGCCAGCATGGACCACCTTGTTCTCCTCTCCCCATTCTACCATCATCTTGTTTAAATTGTTTAGGACTTTTTTATCTGGATCTCCGAAGTCTTTGACCCATGCATAATAAAATATAGAGAAGGCGGTGGACACCTCAACAACATCAACACCACACAAGCTAACAATCTGCCATGAGTCTTGGAGGTGGAGCAGTGGTTGCATCTCAACAACGTCTGGTGTGGTGGTGATGCACTTCGTTCTCTCTTCGCTCGTGAGGGATGCGAGGGTTCGCTCCACATCAACTCTCGGTCGCAGAGGGTCTGATGTATCAAAGCGAACATAGAAAAGGCTGGCAAGCACAATGGTTAATGCAACAACCATGAGCGAGGATGCAATATAATCAAGGAGCCTCACTGCCTTCCTCCTCTTGCTGCAAGCACACATCAGAGAAGATACCTCTGAGTATATCTGCGTTCATAGTTTGTATATCATATATGTTATCTGCTGGTGATTGAATCTCATTGTAGCAGATACTATCATAATAGTTATAGGATGCTCGTCCTATAAAGCAGTGCAACTCAAACTCGTTGACTGGCACAGAGCATGTGGGTGGAAGACATGGACACATTCCAATGCCGTCGCACACATCTGTTTGGAGCGCCACTTGTTCTTCTGTCACGCCTGTCCAAGTCTGTGCAGCTTCATCACCAATGAAGAATACATATGGATATGCATTTGGTCGCCAGCCAATACCAAGAGGGTCAGATGGATCGGAGACAGACTTAAGGAGATCGTATGACGGCTCGCTACCACAGGCCAACCCAGTTGGCAAGACTTGTCCGAGAGTATATAGGAACTCGTTAAACTCAACCAAAGACTCTGAGAAGAGAGCCTTGGTTGCGTTGAAGTGTGGTCCACCATAATCAGTATGGTGGATCGGCATGGGAGAGTTCCAAGTTCCTGGTGAGCCACACTGTGATGCTGCACCCCAATCATTATACCACTTCAGTGAACCTGGCTCTGGGAATAGAATCAGTGAGAACTTATGGCACTGCTCTTGTCCGCCATTGCCATCGTCGCACAGGGCTTCGTTGAAGTCGTTTGCGTAGCTGTTGATTGCTTGCAGCAGTCGGGTGTAGTGTGGTGTCATCGATCCAGTTACATCAATAATAAATACTAAGTCTACCCTGTCGAAGTAATCACCCTCGTCTACCTCTCCATCACAGTCCTCGTCCTCACCAGTGCAAGCAAGCTCTTCGCTTGGACCAATGGCATTGCAATCTTCTGGCATCATCTTCCAAGTTTGCATGTCAACATTTGACGACCCACAGTTGCTAACACACTCACACGTTTGCGAGCCAGAGGTGCAGAGTCCTGCGTTGCAGTCTCCACCTGTTACAAAATGCCCTGCCATGTTTGGGTTGGGGTGGAACTCATTACACTGACATTCCACATTCATTAGCGCCACTCCATCGACTGCTCCAGCTTCACAGTTATGATCCCAGCCGTCGCATTGCTCGTGGTCGCACTCGCCCCACCAAGTAGATAGATCATCCTCTGCCTGTCCATTGACCCATGGGTCGCATCGCAATTCACACGGACCATAAATGAATCCAGGACCATCTGGGTCTGGTATGCAATCCTTCTGTGCCTTTCCACACACAATGCCATCTGCAAGCATCTCTGATATCGAGCAGGCAGGAGCCATGGGACCGACCTCAATATCTGGATTGCACTCACAAGTTAAACCCTCGTCAATCAATCCATCGCAGTCGTTGTCTTCACCGTCGCATGGTGTGTCCTCTTCGGATGTTGGCATTGGAGCATCGCAATTGGTGAGCCTTCCTTGGACACAATACTCAAAGCCCCACACTGGACAGCCATTGTGACATATCTGTGGTGCGAAGTGTTCATCAATCAATCCATCGCAGTCGTTATCGGCGCCATCACAGTTGTCGTCTGGTGAGCCATCGTAGCCACCAGCACAAACTAAATCTCCCTCTTCGGAGTTGCAAACTGTCAAGCCAGAGACACACTCTCCAACGTCTGAGCCGCAGTCTTCGTAGCTGCCTTCGGTATAGTCATCAGCAACCCCATTACAATCATTGTCAAGTCCGTCACACACTTCTGACTCTGGACCTACGAGCGGTGGTGCATCACACTTGACCTTTCCATTGTCGCAGAAGGTTTGCCCCTCGTCATAGACACACTGAGTGTCTTCGTATATAAGATTGTCAACATCAATACCCGCTGGGTTGTCTGGCCAGCAAGAATCTCCAAGTGTCATTGGGTATCCTGTTGCAACATCCTCATCGACGTTGCGATCACAGCATCTATTTAAATAATCCCAAGTGGTTGGATCTCCATCGCCATCGTCAGATGATACACAGCCTGACCTCATACTACAGCCACAGATAATACCATCGTTGTTCGTATCTAATCCATCGCAGTTGCAGTTGTTGTCGAAGCCGTCGCATAGTTCTGGTGCGCCTGGATATGCAGCGTTGTTGAAGTCATTGCAGTCTGTGCCACATGCTTCACCCTTGCTGTTTACCTTTGCTGCTGACTGGAACCCATCGTTGTCGAAGTCATAGCCCTCGTCGATGTTCCCGTCACAGTCGTTATCAAGTCCGTCGCCACACTCTTCAACTTCTGGTCTGGTGTTTCCTATGCAGATGTCATTGAATTTTTTTCTTTCGTACTCTTCTTCACAGTCGCCGCTGTTCACTTCACAGTATTGTTCTTGGGTGATCACTTGGTTTAGACATGCGACCTTGCCAATCATGCAGGTTCCAATCTCATAGTTGGCTCTGTCTTCTTCAGAGAAGTTGCTTAAGTAGTCAAAGGTTTCGCCGGAGCCGAAGCAGGATATGTTTTGTTGAGACTCTCCCGAACAGGTGGAACTAAGCACACCGTCGTTGCAGCCATTGCAACCGCTCAATAAAAAGGTCATCAACAGAGATGAGTATAATAGTATTCTTTTCGTGCCTAGCACAGTCTCTCCCACTGTAATAGATAGTAATTAAAAATGGTATTTTCCCGCTTTTAATACAAGAATAGCAGGTTTTAGATAAAATGTTAAGGTTGTTCTTCGCCGTATTCTTTTATCTCACCTGTCTTAGCGTTGTAATGTTCCAACGCAACGGTGGGGAAGGATTCCTTAAGGAACTCTTGCTCCTCTTCGGATAGTTCTTCCAGGAATACCATCTTCTTTACATACCGAAAGGGGACTTCGGTGCCAAGAGTGTCAACTTTAACGTCAACGCCGCTTCCAGTATCGGATGCAGAGTCAATCGTCTCAAGACGAATCTCTGGGGTGTTGTTGTCCAGCCTATCATCTTCATAGGGACGGAAGCGATACTGCCCGCTCTCTGCCATTTGCTTTCCATCAAAGACAAGGATTAGATTTCTCTTCTCGTCGGCCAAAGAAGACTTGAGGTCATATGTGAATGACACACCTTCAGCAACTTCGCTTCGAACTTCATCCCTGAAGTCTTTGAGTCCATTGACTGAGGTTTCTTGCAGTGCTGCGCCCTCGATTGCGTGATACATATCCAGTGGGATATCATCGAGCGGTAGATACTGAATTGGTTCTTCTGCATCATCGAATTCTTTGAGGAGTCTTCTCCAGTTTTCCATTAGTTGTTTCATTTTAATCTCCAAATCCTATCTGTAAGTTATCGAAGTCAAAAGCGTCTAGCTCATCGTAGTCGCCCTCAACCATCGTTCTAAGTTGTTCGTTAAATTCTTCCATCTCTGCTTCGAACAGCATGTTCTCCACCTCTCTGTGGTGGTAGACATCAAGCTTATCTCTCATCTCTGTGAGATTCCTTTTAGCCTCCTTGATGGTTAGTTTTTCTTTTTCAAATTCTATGCAAATTAAGCACATGGTTTATTCCTTTTTCTCTTTGTTTAATCTATCCCAGCAGATTAATAATCTCTCGCACAGTAGGGCAATGATTTTATTTCTGTCGTCAAAGATATTTAATTCGTCAAGTCTTGCGGATTTTCTCCACTCTCGGACCTGTTTCTCAGTAAGTTCTGAGTCTCCTATGTCATCGTTCATTCACTATTGTCCTTGCTATTATAAGTAGTTCTGCACAGAGCTAATCACCTTAACCACCTGGTGGTGCGCCTTTCGATCGTCCTCCGACACCAATCATCTTTTTCTTTCGTTTTGAGTGTTGTTTGATTCTTTCTGATTCTTCTTGATAGTCTCTCCCCTCTTCAACCTCTTCATCGGCGCCGACAGCTTTCAGATTGGTTCCCATCACATCTTCCCAGCTTGAGAGTTTTGGTTCCCACTCTGCATGTCCTTTGAACTTCTCTCCGGTGTCGCTTCCAACTCCACCTTCAATTGGTGGATACTTATTTGTGTTCTCAAGCATTTTCTTTACCATCTCGTCGATACGTTCAGGTGGAATATAATCTTTCATCTTTCTTTTGAACTCGCCCAGTGTGTGCATCTTATCCTCTGCGTCATACACGGCATCAACTTCAGTATCTCCTCTGTCATAATAATTATACATAACAGAAAATGCAACCTTTTGAAAGTGACTCTTCTGGGGGGATGGTAGTTTTATTAAAACATCAAGATAGAAGAGAGCTATACTCTCATCTGAGTAGGCGGAGAATTGATTGTTGCATCTTCCTGCTGTACACCACCGAGCGCCTATTCCTTTAACCTCCATGGAGCCATAAAATTTAGAAGCATGTGTGGTGTATATCCTTCTGAGTATAAACTGGCGTGGTGCTTCGGGAAGGTTGTTTTCATATTCATCCTTATCTCTTGGCTGTCGGTCTATCACTTCTGATTCCATAGCTGCAAGAGCTTTGGCTGTCTTTCCTGTTTCTTTTTCTACATCTTTGAGATTCTTTATATCTTCCATATCCCAAACCAAGGTGCGGAGTTGGCTTATTCCTTTTACTTTGCCGATATCAGCAAACCCTTTATGCTCCTTTGAAGCCTTTACATAGGGGAGGAGTTCATCATACTTCTTGATTACATCCATGAAGCGTGTGATCTTTTCCATGTTTATATTATCTGCGGATTCATCAGGTCTGGCTTTCTGTCCATGGGGGACCATTATGTAACGCACCTCATCAGCCATCCACTTTACATATTTACTCTTTCCAGATGGATCCAACTCTCGTATGAGGTTGAGATATTCTCTCCATGTGTCCTCTGGGATTTCACGGGGTAGCTTTTTTAATGCATCTTTGAAGGCGTTCTCGTCTAGCGACTGTGCGTATCGTCGCCACTGTTCCATTAATACTTTCATGCCGCACCTCCAAACATTCTCTTGAATACTTCTGGAGTTTCTGGGTTGTCCAAGTCTAAGACTTTTGCCTTTATAGTTCCTTCTTCTGTGTCTATTGCCTTTTGAAGTCGGTGATTGCCATCCAAAATATATTTATATTGGCCTTCGCTCTTCACTATTATAACTGGGTAGTCCAAGTTTGCTGCGGCGACTCGTTCTGCTCCCTGTGTGGGAAGTGATGGTAATTGACTGGAGAGTTCTGAAACATTAAGCTCGACTACATTGTCTCCCAAGTAATCGACAACTTGGCCTATGTCAACCTTCTCGTCGTCCGCTCCGGTCCATGATGTTTCACGCCAGCTTTCTACAACCTTTCCATCAAGAATCGCAGTGGATGGTTTCACTTGAAAGTTTGATACTTCAGATTGGATTGGGGAGAGGACCATTTCTTTTGTTAGGCTTCTCGCTCGCATCGCTTCTCGTGGGAATACATGAACTGGCATCAGTTCGTTTGGTTGAATCTTATTGATCTCTATCGCTCTTCCTCGACCTTCGTGTCCATCAACTCGCCAGACACCATCGAGATACTCTCCCGCTATCCAACATGGTGCAACTGTTATATCACCCTCCTGTTGGAAGTGTTGTGCCAAGAATTCAGACTCGTCACCTCTGGCTGGGTTTAGCTTGATGAAGTTCGATGGTGTCATCCAAACGGTGAAGCCCATATAGTCAACCTCTGTTCCGTTAGGAGTGCTGCCAAGACCCTCATAGGGATCATAAACAATTCTACCGACCTTGTTGGTTGGCAGAATGGTTGTACCTTCAGTGAGATACTTCTTGAAACCTTCTATTAATCGTTTCATTCTTCGCCTTCCTCGTCTTCGAACTCTGGGTATTCTGTATAGCCAACTTCGTACTCTTCGAACGTATCTATATAAATAGATGCTTGTTTCTGATTCATCCTCGTAAAGTCATCCTTGCTTGAGTGCCACACATCAATGTCGTTCTCGGCTGGGTTCATTAGGATATAATATGATTTGATCTGGTTGGCGGGTATTCTCCCTTTGTATCCATAGATGCCGAACTCTTTGGAGAGGGTCATACTCTTCTGCTTCATCACCCTTCTACCCTTCTTTTGTCTGTCTCTCAGCTTAGAGCAGATATAGTCAAAGCATCCAGTGTCACCTGCGCCAATGTCAATGTCATAGTCTGGTATCAATAGTGATTTGTCTGGGACTCTCAGCCCCAATACAACTGGGTGTCCACCCATTTTCTCTGCGGTGTGTACTGCGTGATGAAGAGCCTCGTCGAACCTTGTGGAGAAGAAGACGGAATCGCTGTGGGTGATACCTTCGTAGTTTGTTTCTGACATGCCAGGAGCCAATCCAAACTTAAATATACTTCTTAGATATGTAATGGTCGTGCCGTGATAAGCAATGCTTGGCATCTCTCCCTTTACTTCGCTTCCATGAACTTCCTCTTCTTGGTCATCGCCATACATATATGTGACGTTTCTTATCCCAAGGGTGTCAACAATCTTCTTGATAAGAAGTGATGAGCGGGGGTCAAGTTTAAAAGTGCTATAAGAGCCTTGGATATTCAAGGTCATAGTCTTTTTGTCTACATCACCGAAGAGAACATCGGGGCGATCTTCAAAGTCGTCCGTGTGATAAGCTACGTCCCCAAGTGTGTCATACCATGGACTCTCTGGATCGAGTTCAACGTCAAGAGCACTTGACAATTGTTTGAAGAGTCGCTCTCTCTCTGGGCTTTCACTGGGTGGCAGTTCTCTCATTACCCACAAGTCTTTTCCGTGGGCAATGACATTGACGTTTGGCCCGCTTGTATCATTCAGCGAGCCGTGGACAAGCAGTTCCTTAAGAGTCTCTGCTTCCTCAACAAACCGCTGCCAGTTTTCGAGTAGTTGTTTCATATCAACTCTTCTTGTCCAATCCAAATTGTATTCTTCTGCCGCCCGAGGTGGCATTTAAAACATCAGCGTTGCGATCAATTGCCCCTAATTTCCAAAGCTGCTTGTTGAGTTGCCCAAGAAATTTAATATTATCTTCAACTCCTCCGGCGTGATTTATTTGTTTAATTTGTGGTTTTTGTTCTTCTGGGAGATCGTCGAGAGTTTGGAGCCAGTCGGCTGCTGCTGCGTGTATTGTTCCAGAAGGTGGCTTTGCACTTCCGACATTCCAATAAGTTTTAGCCATGATTGCGTAGTGACCATAGGCTCTATCTAAAGCCAGAGTGCCGTCTTCATATGTTCTTTTGACGCCTACGCCATCAGTAAAAGTTTGACCTTTCGGTACTCTATCAATAGTTGACCAACCTTCAAACGGTATCCATTCACCTTTATATCCCCCGCCTGAAACACCAGAACTCTTAAAGTAAGCCTTTACAGTTTGGTCTGGATGTTCAACAATAAGTATGTCCCTAGTTGATCCATCTTGTTCTGTCTTAAGCTGCAACAGAGTGGGCTTTGCCAATCTAAACTGAGGTGCTTCTTCCGCTACACCGTCTTCGTTCAGGTATCCTTTCCAGTTTTCAAGTAGTTGCTTCATTCTTCTTTAAAGTAATCCTTTGTTGATGTTGCCTCTGCATCAAATCGACCAGTGATATATTCAACAGCCTTTTGTGTTGAGAATTCTGGGTCAAGATAGAGTGTGACAGAATCATAAAGATTATTAAATTTACCAGTTGGCATTTGGATAATCTCGTTCATGACAACATAAGCACTAAGCTCTGAATATGCAGGATCTGCAAAAGCTTTGGGGGGTTTTTCTTTGGGCGGTCCCTTTTCCTTGGACTTTTTCTTTTTAGCCTGTTCTGGTTCTTCTGCACTTTCCGGCGGCTCATAGTATTTATATGATGAACCCTTCTTTCCTCTGGATGTAATGCTTCGCACACCTGCTATCTTCTTCTCTTTATCTCCAGTGGCAATCTTTCCAGCTTCAGAAAAACCTTCCTTGTCAATGTCATCGAAGATTTTCCTAAGCCATGTCTCACTCTCCTCTGTGGCTTGAACAGCCTCACCCAGTTCAGAATTAATCCCATGAATGTTTGAGATTGCTTCTTTGATCTGGTTGGTTGCGAACTGGGTTGTAACACCAAGGCTGGCATCTCCAGTCTGTCGCACCTGCATCGAAACCCAGACGATAGCTTGAAGCTCGTGAGGGAGAAGGTTCAACTTCTTTGCCTCTTGTGCAACCAGCCTTGCCATGTGTCGATATGATACGACATTGGACATAAGCTTGCCCTTCGCAGTCTCCCACTCTTTAGAGGTTGAAGCCCTCTTCAAATGTGGATAGAACGCATCAATCATCCAAGTGTCAATCGTGGAGTTCCAAGCGTATGTATCGTTATAAATAACATCTCCCAATTCATTGCGTGTTCCAGCAAGCTCCGGTGCAATCAAGTTCAATGCAAAGTTTGGAACCTTGCTTGCGTTTGTAAATCCACGAGGGGTGCCAGGCTCTAGTTCCTTTTTGTTTGGGAATGTTTCTAAATACTTTCTAAGAAGCTCTGGGTTTTCTCTGGCATCTCTTTCGATTGCCTTATACATAAAGACTGCCTCTGTAAGATTCAATGCGAACTTTGCTCTGGGAGAATACGCTGCAATGAGAAGTCCCATGAGTGCTGAGTCTCTATCATTATCAGTCTCGTCATCAAGGAGCTTTCGAATATCATGATACCAATCTCTTGCCTGTTCGTAGAGATCACCAGCCTGCTTTGTTTCCTCAACCATCTCACGGAAGTTTTCAAGTACATCCTCTGGGACTTTCATGACAAAGCCAGAGTCTTCAAACTCTTGTGCGCTCATCTGGCCAAGTCCTTTGGGCGCATCCCTAACAGATTTTGGACCTCGCTTCTTTAGCTCACCTTCTTCTTCGTCGTCACCATAATAATGTTTTCTAAGCTTCTCGATATCATCTGTGGGAATATCATCTGTTGCCTCGGCAACCTTCTGCATGTCTGGCCTTGCAAGCTCAACAGGTTCAAGCTGCTTGGTGGTGATGAAGTTCATCGGCGTTGCGCCATCAAACTCTGCGCCAAGTACATCTTGTGCTGCGGCAAGGATTGTTCGTATAGATTTATTTAATGCAGAGACTTCTGCTTCGCTAAAGGTAAAGTCTTGAGTAGAGGTTTCTGCCTCTCTCATATATCTCCTCCAGTTTTCAAATAGTTTTTTCATTTGTTTGATACTCCTAATATCTCGATTGGTGTTACGATGAACTCATTCCACAGTGAAGTTCGAAGCTCGCCGTTGCAGTCGTTCTCCAAGTCTGTGCATAGATTATCTTTGTCCTCGCCTGGATATCCAAGACGATAGAGGTTGACTGCCTTCTGGCCATTGCTGACTGAGAATGATTTAACATCGCTTCGAAATCCTGCACGAACATTTCCTTTAAACTTCATAATCCTGTTTGACTCTCCACGGAAGAAGTCTCGCTTGGCATCAGTGTAGGCTGAGATATCAAACGCTGTGCCATCTTCAATGGCCTTCTTTATTCTATCATAACCTGCGTCAGTTGTATAGTGCATAAGGACTTTTGGGTTGTCAGTCGAGCCATAAATCTGAGTTGTGAACTCATCATCAACCAACACATACGGCTCAAGATCTCCCCTCGAATAAAAGTATGCAATCCTTAGCTTGGAAATGTCTGGGAAGTAATTGCCGAACTCTTTCTCCAGTGACCAGAAGCGGTAGTTAGCGAAGTCTTCGATGTGGTTGAGGATGCTTCTTCTATTGAGAAGCTCATAGCGATCAGTCTCGACGGTGAACTGGAAGTCGTAGAACTCGGAGATGAGTTCCATCAACTCTTGGTCTATATCTTCAGCCTCGATGCCGCCGACATACCTGCCTTCGTCTTGGTGTTTCAAGATAGCTTCGACGAAGGTTCGCCATTCTGATAGGGTGTGAAAGGATTCTTCTGGCTTGACATAGCCGTGGACATAAACATTGACGGCCTCGTTGTAACGACGCCAGTTTTCCATAAGCCTTTTCATACTACTAAATAGTCTGAGTTAGCTTCTTATTCCGCTTATTTTGAGATTAATTCGGGGTATTTTGGATCAGATACTCTTGGAGCGGGAGGGGAGACTTGATAGCTTTAATATTTTTTGTTGGCGAGTCGTCGTCTTCAAAATTATCAACGGGGATCTTCTTCACCGTATAGTGATACTCCCTTTCATAAATGGCTTCGTGTTGAACCTGTGCTGGAAGTGGGTTGTCTGACAATACATTATACGTTGCAATGAAAACATTTTCAAGGGCTGTCTTCGCCCCTTGGACAATGTTGCTTGCAGTGACGCCGTTGTCAGTTAGCCTGACACCAACATATATAATTGATGCAGCCAACAGGCTAATTGTTATAAGTCTTTTCTTCATGTGCTTTCCTCATCGATGAGAGTGGTATCTTTTAACCATCTCATCCTCAAAATTATATTTACTTCTGGCGGTTGTTGATCTCTCTTTAAGAAACTTGACCAAAGAGTCAATGTCTGTCCCACCAGGTGGTTTTACGAAGGGTAGTATTGCGTGAATGACTTGACACATTGAAGCGAAAAGCAATCTCACAGCAACCTTGAAAGCGATTTTAAAATGTGCAGTGTAGGTTTCCCCCACTGTCTTCGGGTGTTCAGTAAATTTATTTGTCACTATTAGACCTTTCTTCCAGCTAATATAAATAGCCATGATATAAAAAAGGGGGGCAAGGCCCCCCGATTTTAGCTCTTAATCAGCTTTTAATGGCAATGATTGTTGATTGCTCCTCTGGCACAGGTGGCACAGTGATACGCAACAGACCATTCTCGAAGCTGGCTTTCGCCCTCTCCAAGTCAAGCTTATTACTATGGTCCACAAACGACCTAGTGAAAGATCTTTGTGCAATGCGGCGGGTGGTTTCGTCTGAATCGTCACCTCCCTGATCCGCATTGATTGTAATTCGCCCTTCCTTCACCTCAATGGTGAGTTGGTCTTTATCAAACCCAGCTAACGCACACTCGATAACAGAGTTACCTTCGTCGTCACGATACAAATCCGTTACTGGATATCCATCAGTGGAACGTCGGACCAAGTTGTTTGGTTCAAGTTTTGTAAACAGTTCATCCCAGACTGAACGTCCAAGAAGGCTGGGTACCCCATAAAATTTAGTTAAGTTGCTCATAGTATTTCTCCTTTGTAAAGCAAGTTTTACTTGTTGTGTGTCCCTTGCGGCGACACTTGAGATTGAATACCAATCTCAATATTTAACTATTTTTTAGTGTGCCTCCATCGGCAGCTTATAAGTATCACGAAGTTTTTCTTTCAGGGTGTCGATGATTGTAATAGCATTTGTAATCTCGGCAAAGATTATATCTTCAATCGGAATACCTTCCTTGCCCTGCTCTTGAATCTTTTTCTTCAGGTGTTCGTATCGTTCGATAGTATCGTATGGTTCTTCCAACCTCTTGCCCAATAGATGCAGGACACTGTAATACTCGGTGAGCATGGGGATGGGTGTGTCCTTCCAATCCGATGTAAGCTTCGTCATGATCTGCTCTTGCAGCAAGAACTCTGCTGGCCCAATGCGATCATCAACATACTTTAGCAGCGTGTACCAATGGTCATGGGTTATGATTGTTACTTTTGTTTTGGCCATCACACCTTTATGCCTTCGCCCCAAAATTTTTTATTCTTCCGTTTATCCGTTACAATCAAGGTCGAAATCACTCGCTGTCCGTTCTTCTCCACGAAGCTATAAGATACTGGAGCTTGATTCAAGTTGCCATAGACAGGCTTTCGAACTTTCCTTTGAAACTTTCGGCGGGGTGGCGGGGTGTTGAGAAATTTAATACACCCTTGAACAATCTCATCGTCACTCAATCCCTCATCTTGAAGGGATTCAAAATCAACTACAATATATGTGCCAACAACCCAGCGTTTAGATCCCCAGAGGTGAACCTCCGAGAACGTGGAGCAGTGATACCTTCCATAGCGAACTGGATCTGTGCTGGCAGAGGAGTAGCTCCACTCTTTTATACCAAGAAGCTCACAGGTGATTGGCTCTACGTCGAGATCCTCAACCTTCTTCTCTTTACTCTTGGTGGTCTTTCTCTTCTTCAGTCTCGCCATCTTCTAGCAACCTTTGTAAGTCAGTGAACCCACCAATGAACTTATCACCCTTCCAGATGATCGGCACAGTGGGCCAGTTGTATTTCTCTTTCGCTTCTCTCAACAGTTTCGATTCAGACTCATATGTAAACATCTCGAAATTAACTCGACTCTCGATAAGAAGATCTACCGCTCGGCTACAAAAACCACACGACGGTGATATAATTATTGAGTATCGATCATCCATGAAGAACCTCTTTGTTGGACTTCGCCTTCTTCAAGTCAGCTTGAATGACTTCTGGATCTCCGACAACAACGATATCAATTCCAGTCTGCCCACGATCAAGATAGATCCTGGTAAACCTTTGTCGCTGGTCCAAGCCTTCTGGCAAGTATCCTTCTGTCAACATTCGCTGAATGATTGTATCCTCTCGGACACAGACGACATACTCTGGGTTGATTGACACCTCCCTCAAAGTAAATCTCTTTCTCTTATCAACGTCTGATGCCAAACGTGTTGTGGTTGAATTCTCAATCACTTCTGTTAATCTAATCAACATTTTCTTCTCCTATTATAGCGTATAAAGATCTGTCTTGTTAACCAACCATCGCTCTGCATTATATAATACTTCGCATGGGTGCGAGCCATCATGTGTTTGGTTGGTTTTCTTTCTTATCAGGACAACATGGTTTGGCTTGTCAGTTGTTGTGTGTCTTAATACTGAACCATCCATATGCTTCTGCACAAGCGTTACATTCGCTGGCAAGTAAACCAAGTCACCTTCTTTTATATTTCTCATTAGAGATAGGTTGCTAATCACTCTTCTTCACCTCCAGACAACATCTGAGTTTGCTCCTGTAGCTCTCTCAATTGATCGGATACGGCTTGAAGATCGCCTTGCGGCTGTGCTGGCTGTGGTGTATTGATTTGCAACATGGCTTGGTGGTATCCAGAAATAATGGATATGCAATCGTCAAGCCTCTGATCGGCGCTCGCCATGAGTCGCCTTGCCTTGTCAACTTTTTCTAAGATCGATTGTATGTTTGCATCATCATCGAACGAGACTTCTGTGAGCATGTCCATAGATGAGCAGAGCCATTCAATAGCCTCGGAGTGAAGCTTCTGCGTTTGACTTGGAACTTTATCCAAGTCTACGGCGTAGGTTATTTTTACTTTATCCATATTGACTATTCCTTATTAGATCTTTTTGACCCTCTTCATATATCGTTCTTCAATGTGAATTGTCCCAACAGAGCCAACAGGCAGGACAAGATAGTTCTTTGAACCACGAGCAGCGCTGATCACTGGCTTGGAATTAACAGCAATGATAAACCCTTTGTTCTCGTTCCTCATACTTGATGAGTGAAAGGGTGCGTTGGCCCGAAGCTCTACAACGTCATCGACCTTGAACTTTGGCTCGGCAAGGGTGCTTTCAATAACCCTTTGAGCAAACTTGTTTTTGGTGATCTTGTTGAACTGACGGAGTGAAGGAACAAAGCCTTCTTCTCCAAGGATACGGTTGGCAAGATCTCCAAAGTACGGAGGGTTCGAAAGATAATAGCGAGCAGCGATCTCTGCTTCCTGCTTGTGATCGGTGTTATAAGTGTCCTTCCATTCAGAAGCTTTCTTCTGTCCCTCTGGACTATACCTATCGAACATGCTCACAAGAGCGGCTTGTTGCTTTTCAGACAGCTTCTTGTATCGAACGTATTGACCCTTGAGTGAGTTTGCGAAGGTACGATCGCCTTCGGAGAGAGACTCGTCGGCAAGAATGACTTTCAAGACCGTTCCGAATTCACCTGCGAGAGGATCAACCCAGCCCTCTTCTTTATACTTATCTTCAAGCTTGGTGAGCCATTCTCTTCTACCCTTTGAAAGACCTCCTGCTTTCTTGTAAGAGTCAAACAGGGAGGTGGCAAAATCAATATCAACTCCAGCGGAGATCATCCGTGGGTTCTTCAACAGGTCTTCAAAACGATCTTTGTAACTCATATAACGTCCCTTTCCATTATATAATAACACACCCCAGCCCAGATATCAAGCGAAAAGATACACCTAACTAATAAAAACGATCGTTTTTTGATTTATTCAATGATTTCAATGTGTTGGGAATAGCTGAGTAGTTTCAATAAGTTAAGAGATAACCAGTGAGAGGATGGCTTTAGCCAATAATCCACCCGCTGTGATTGCAATGCCCATAAGAAACTTCTGTTGCAATTGCATTCTCTGATTCTGCAATGCCATGTTGGTTTCAATATTAGTGAGCCTGTCGTTCTGCTCTCTGTTCTCTCTTCGGACAAAGGATGTATCTTTTCTCCATCGCTCAAGTTCTCTCAATCTCGCAATGATGCCAGACTCAGGATCGCTGATCTTGTCATCAAGCTCATCAACTTTATCGACGAGTGTTGACAAGGTTTCATTAACCTTGTTCCAACCACCATTTTGTGATTCGTGTGTCTTAACATCACGGACTTCATCTTGAAGGTTGTTCAACCTATCCAAGATCTTTCTGCCGAGATGTTGTAAATCCACCTTGTTGTCAGACATATAAAGACTTCCCCAGTTGCTTATAAATAGTAACCTGTTCTACTTACGGAAGCTCAACAATTGCATGATTTGTGGTGATCAGGGTTCCTGATGCAGAAACGGCATTTTGCAATGCACTTTTTGTAACTTTTTTTGGATCAAGAATTCCGGCCTCTAACATGTCAACCATGCCACCGTTGGCGAAGTCATATCCCATACTGCCTTCAGCACTTTGAACCTCAGCGACAATCAAATCTGGTGAAAGACCAGCGTTCAATGCCATCTGTCGGATGGGTTCAAGGATAGCTTCCTTGATAACATCGACACCAGCTTGTTGATCATTGTTCTCGACCTCAATATCAGACAGGGAATCGACTGAGCGAATCAATGCGACTCCACCTCCAGGAACAATTCCTTCTTCCCTTGCTGAGTTGACTGCCGACAATGAATCTTCAATCCTGTGCTTCTTCTCAATCATTTCTACTTCGGTGGTTCCACCTACTTTAATAATTGCAACGCCACTGGAGAGTCTTGTGATTCTCGACTGCGTTAACTCTGCAACCTGCATGTCTTCAAGGACTTCAAGCTCTGCACTGAGGAGATCAATCCTGTTCTGGATATCTTTATTATCACCTCTGCCATTGACAACAGTTGTCCAAGTCTTTGATGACTCAACCCTCTTTGCAAGACCAAGGTGTTCAAGCTTTACATCTTTAAGAAGCAAGCCTGTCTCTCTCGAAACCATTGTGGCTCCGGTTGCGATGGCAAGATCTTTGAGAGTGTTTCTTCTCTCCTCGCCATAGTGCGGAGCTTTGATTGCTGCAACCTTCATGGTCCCACGAACAGTGTTCATGATGAGTGCTGCGAGTGCTTGGCCTTCGACGTTCTCTGCTACGATAACAAAGGGCTTGCCCTCTCTTGCGACCTGCTCCAAGATTGGAAGGAGGTCATCAACCTGATCAATGTTCTGATCAGTCACCATAACATATGGTTCGTTGTAGTTCAGGATTGCTCGTTGCTGGTCTGTGACAAACGACGTTGATAGATAACCTGAGTGGAACTGGAACCCCTCAACCAAGTCAAGCGAAGTCTCCATTGACTTTGCCTCTTCGATTGTGATAGCTCCATTCTTTCCTGCTGAACTTACAGCCATGGCAACGAGCTTTCCAATCTCCCTATCATTGTTCGCAGAGATAGATGCAATGTTTGCAATCTCGTCTTCGCTTGCGATAGGCTTTGCTTGCTCGTCGAGTGACTCAACGACAGCGGTGAGAGCTTTGTCCATCCCACGTTTCATATCAACAGGAGATGCTCCTGCTGCAAGATACTTCTGTGAGTGTTCGAGGATTGCTCTAGCGAGAACCGTTGCTGTGGTGGTTCCATCTCCTGCTGTTGTGTTGGTTACTGAGGATGCTTGCTTAACGACTTGCGCTCCCAAGTTTTCAAATGGGTCTTCAAGTTCTACAAACTTTGCGACGGTTACTCCGTCCTTCGTGATGATTGGTCTGCCTCCGTTGGCATGGAGAATCACGTTTCTCCCTTTGGGTCCGAGGGTTGCTGCCACATTATTTGCTAATGTGTTCACACCCTTTAATATCTTTTCATTTAATGTTTTGTTGTTATCATAAACCTTGGTCACTTAACCCTCCTTTGGTTGTTTGGATGCTCGCTCTTCTTTTACAGCATCTTTCATATTTTGTTCAATATTTTTAGAGTTTCCTGCGGCTTGTGTGCCTTTCTCTTGCCCTGCTGTTCTGTCACTTAATGTAAAAAATTTATTAATATTCTCAGTAAGAGATTCAAAACTGGTTAATAGTAATCTAACATTGTCTTGAAGAACTTTTGTCCATCTCTCGTTGACCTCTCGAAGAGATTTATCAGAGAGATCAATGTCGGCAGCTAACACTTCGAATCCAGGAAGCTTGTCGCCAACGGATTTTCCTTTGCTCCAAAAATATTGTTGTCCAAGTTTAAATTGTGTATCAACCTTCTCTTCGCCGTCGCCTTTGCCCTTTTTACCCCTACCTTCTGCAACTTTTTTCTGCCTTGGTGCATCTTCTTCGCCTTCTATGTCTAGCAGTCTCTTTATTTCTTCATACTCTGTGTGATATTTTTCTATATCGGCGGAAGAGGGGTGTTCATTTCTTATCATGTCGGCTGCCTTTTCGATAGAAAGAGCCTTTATCTTTTCACGATATGGAGTTGTTTCTTCCGGTGTAGTTTCGCCTTCAAATGTACCATGCAATAAAGCTCTAAGGCCACGTTTGCCATCCCACTTAAGAGGATGCGAGAGCTTTTGTGCTAGTGCCACGTTTTCATCTGTTCCTATCAAACCTTTATTACCCGTACTCACCATTAAATCTACAATATTTTCTCTAGTTATTGTAAACTTAATAATTGAAAGTGTTCTGTCGCCCTCGCCAGCTTTGAAAGCAACAATATAATCAAGTTCAGGATACTTGTCGAAAAAATTAATTAAATTTTTCCAACTTCCTTTTACTGAAGTCCCCGATCGAGAGAGCTTTAATGATCCTTCCGCTGCTCCCGCCGTAAAAGTTCTCCCCTTCAGCATCTTAAGACTTGCTGGGCGACCCCATGGGCCACTCGGATCAAATGCAATAATATCTTCAATTGGCAAAGTTCCCTCATCTTTATCACTGACCTGCCTACCAAGTGTGATTGCTGCCAAAAAGCCTTCAAATACAAAACCTCCTGGTGAATCGCCAAACTCATTTAAGATTGCAGCCAATGCCTCTACCAAAACTAAAGTAGAAATAATTCTACCTTGTGATATGATACCGCTGTCGCCGCCTTGTTCTTTTGGGGTTGCGTTGATTAGTGAAAATAGTTTATCAAGCTTTGCTTTGAAGGATTTTTCACCACCACCAACTGCTTTATTAATAAAAGGTCTAATCTTTTTAAAGCTTGCCGACTTTGGATCTCCCCAGTTTTCTGTTGGCGCTCCCGTGAATAAAGATAAAGTAACTGTCTCGGCTTGCTTGCCCTTTGACTTTGCCTCTTGCAATGGTTGCTTTTGATTAATCTCTTCGAGCATACTTTTTTCAAACTCTTCAAAAAGTTCTTCTTTGTCTTTATAAAATTGTTCGTCGTAGGGGTCTTCCTCGACAACTTCTTGATGCTTCTGTGCCTGGACTTTAATACCGCCCATTGCCTCTTCGATCATCCGAAACAAGTCGCTCGTTTCAAGTACATTACTCTTCTTATTAAAGTATTCGTTGATATAATCATCAACCTTTTTATTCTCACTCACTGTGTCATCCTCCAATTAGAACACTTCATCTGCTAATCCATATTCGACTGCTTGTTCTGCCGACCAATAAACATTTACCTTCTTCTTAAGTAGTTTCTTAATGTAGTTCTTGGTCATGTCTGAGTTGTCTGCGAGAAGCTGGATATACTTATCTTGCATCCACTTCATCTCTTCAACCTCGTTCTCAAGATCAGCAACGTCGCCTCCGGCTCCGCCTTTGATATCGTGAATCATCACACGACAGTTTGCACCAATCTTTCTCATACCTTTTGTTCCTGCTGCCAAGAGCAGCACACCTGCTGACATAACCTTTCCAGTTCCAAAGGTTGCGATGGGGCAGTCTTCTTTGATCCTCCGCATCGTATCATAGATGCCAAGCATTTCAAAAGCACTCCCACCATAAGTAGAGATCAACATCTCGAATGGCTCAACCTCTGTTTTGGTTCCAAGCTCTGGCTTCTCTGGATCGACTGCGACTTCCTTCTTTGAAGTCTGCTTCATCACCAGCATACTATAAATAATGTCTGTTGACTTCTCTTCGTTGATCTCGCCAATGAGTCCAATGGTTCGAATCTTTGGTTCATCGTCTATTGGTGGCGCCGAAGAGGCTGGTGGTGATAAAACAATGAAGTTGTTTCCACCTACAAGTGAGTCTTCTTCGATCGCTTCGACCTCTTCAGTCGGCACCTCTTCGGTCTTTACTTCTTCTTCAGTCTTCTTATCTTCAAGTCTCATCACATTCTCCTGAAAGGGGTTCCCTTTATTTTATCACACTATCAAGTGCTTGTATACCTATTTCTATTCTTTTTCCACGCTCTTCATGTGGTTCATCAAGAGGAGTTCGTATTGTGCCAGGTACTCCATGGCACCTTTCCAAGTTTCCCAGTCCATGTATTCGTGGTATGGAAACATCGAGGCTCGAATAAGCAAAGCAGACTGATCACGCCAGTCCTGCTCTTCAGAGTTGATCATGTTCCAGACAACCTTTAGCTCTTGAACTCTGGAGTCAGACCAGTTCTCTGATACCTTAACGATATCTTCTTCAGTCAGTTCAACAAAGCCAGTGGTTCCGTCTGGGAGTTTAACTTCCACTCCGCCTTTGCGCTTGATAGCTTCCTTGAGCTTTGACTGTGCATCATCGATCGACCAAGCGACCTTATCATGCCAGTGGTGCAGTTTATAAAAGTGATTGATTGTGCTAGACAACATCCTTAGTGCTTGAATCTGAGCGACCGTCATTGTCTTAATGATAATGCTAGAGGCTTTGAATTTGTTGAACACCTTGGATATTAATAATCCAACCATGAACCCCAATACTAAATTTAAAAAACTAATTCCTGACATTACTTATCCTTCTTTTGTGCTTCTTCAACTATTCTGTAAACGTGTTCCAGTTCGTCAAGTTCACTGGAGTCTCTAGTCTCAATCGTGTCGATTGCTTTGTCGAGTCTATCTTGTACCATCTGCTGGACACCGTTGACATACTTCCTCTCAAGGAGTGTGCTGATTATCTTATTATACATTGGGTGTCCTGCCATCCAATAATAAGTTGGACCTGTGAAGTGTTCCATGTACATGTGGGTTATATTATTCATACGGTTTTGTGGCGTCCCATACAGGAGAGTTTTCAATACAACATTTGTTGCGTACCCTCTTGCCTCGAAGTAGGATCTCCAATAGGCTGGTGTGGGGATCGCATAGAGGAGAAAAGGTGAAAGGATAATCCACTGGAAGTTCCAGGAGGAGGCAATCAATCCTGCAAGTCCTGCCAGCGCATATATCGCTGGGGAGATATACAGTAGGGGGAACAGCTTGTTGTTCTTGAAGTCCTTCTGGTGGACGTACTCATGGCAAAGGATTGCAAAGAGTCTGCGAGCCTCTGGTGTGTGAACGATTGGGAACTCGCTGTCGTCTGCGCCACTCTCAAGGTGGTCATCACAAATTTTAATTATTGTTTCCCAATTGCTAGGGAAGTAGATTGTCTTTCCAAGAACAGTAATGAACGAATCCATGAAGTTCTTATTGAAAAATAAGATGATACCAATGAGTCTCATGATTGGAGACTTCTGTTTAATTTTTAACTTGGTTCCAAATTGTTCACGCATCTCACGAATGATTGTCATGAGAGCGTGAATTACTTGGGGAGGGGTGAGGGGCTGATTCTCATTTGCCATCCTTCTGGCCTTTCTTTTCTGCTAGGGCTGCTCGCTTGTCGCATCTTTTCTTAGAGACAGTTGAGATCCAGTCACGGTTCTCAGGTTTACATCGCCAAGCATTAAAGTCATCCATTGGTGCAAGGTCTTCGTCGCTCCAACTTCTTTGTGGATGTTGTTTTTCAGGATCTTTAGGAACACCAGTGGTGTTTTCATAATCACCCTCTTCGCTTATGCTTTTTTTTTCTCAGCAAGTCGTTTAGCAACTCGTTGAGAGATATAACTAACAAGCTCTTCATTGGTGATGGTCTGTGGACCTTCATCCTCTGCAACAACTTCTTCTTCAGTTTCTTCTTCCTCTGCGACAACATCGCCACAAGGGGTTTCTTCTTCACGATACGCTTCCGCATCTTCTGCTGGTTCTTCCATTGGTGGTTCTTCCATTGCTGGTTCTTCCATCTCTGGTTCTTCCACGGGTGCTTCGTCTGCGCCAGTTACCTCAACTGCCACTCCGGTTACATCTTCAACAGCAGCAGCAATTGCAGATACAAGCTCGGTTGCCACTTCAGCAGAAACAACAGCTTCTTCTTCAGCGGGTGCTTCTTCGGCATCCATGTCCATTTCTGGCTCTGCGTCCATTTCATCGTCTACAGCATCTACTGCCAGTTCTTCGTCTTCTTCTTCTTGGATCTCTTCTTCCCCAAAGTAGTTTTCGCTTAGGGGATTGAGGTTTGCAAGTCGCATAAACCTACGAACGGTTCCCTCTTCCAGAATAGTTTTCTTTTTCGTCATCGTTTCATCTCCTTATTGATTGCTCGAATGAGTTTAGTGGGATCAGCCCCATGTGATTATAAATAGTCGCTTACTCACGAAAAGAACCATTTTAGCAACCAAATCTAGCCTAATAATCTTTGATCTTCTTTGAGATCTTAGACATACCTTGATCAACAATCTGTTTAATTCTGGGGAAAGTCACACCCATTCGGGGTGCAATCTCTCTCAGAGTCATTGGACCGTTCTTGTGAACCGCAATTAGGACACAGTTTTGGTCTTCTTCATACTCGATGTGTTGCCGACACTCTCTTTGTTGGCAAGACAACTTGGCCTTAAGGCACACTTTTGCACATTCTTTCATATTATTTCCTCTTCGAGAAGATCGAAGATGCTCTCAATATCATTTTTATCGAGGGCAAACTTGTTCTCTGTCTCTTTGGCAGCTTCTATTTCTTTTTTAATTATTTTTCGCTGCCGCTTTCCTTGTTTATTATTTTTTATTTTATACTCTTCTATAAATTTAGCTATGTTTTCATCGTCACCAAGGTATGCCTCGATCAAGCCTCGGAAGAATTCTCCCTGCTTGAACCCATCATAGTGAAGTTTTATTTTCAACTCTGCATGATGGTTGTCAGTCTCATAAAAGACTATTCTTTTCTCTCGGCCACCGTATGACATTATCTATACCTTTTCAAGATGTGAGCAGAGCTTTCAGATTGACTGGCGTTGGTTTGCTTAATAAACTTTGCCTTCTTCTGTAGCTCTTCAATTGTTCTTGCACCAGTATAGGACAATCCACTCTTGATACTTCCAGATAATTCGTCAAGGATCTTGTTCGCATCACCCTTCCATGGGACCATACTTGAAACACCCTCTGGTGAGCTTGACTTGCCCCTCCAGTTCATTTGTGCATCACGGGAAGCCATACCTCTATACTGTTTGAAGTTCCCGTCAGGCGTCTTCAGGAGCTTACCAGGGGCTTGATCAGTTCCAGACAACAACGAACCAACCATGACGAAATCAGCACCAGCAGCAAGAGCTTTTACAATGTCTCCTGCGTTTCTGATACCACCGTCAGCGATGATCTTAACGCCAGTGGGATTGGAAGCTCTTGCACACTCAAGGATGGTTTGAAGTCCTGGAAC
>Ga0206686_1000090_pt1 | contig 27977 bp, 30 predicted proteins | sample M250012015metaG_FD_155447 | JGI IMG/M metagenome (GOLD analysis project Ga0206686, IMG submission 155447) | Ammonia-oxidizing marine archaeal communities from Monterey Bay, California, United States - M2 500m 12015 | ecosystem: Environmental > Aquatic > Marine > Intertidal zone | place: USA... | reverse complement strand
GATGATAATGCTTTAACTTGCTCTTTGATATAGTCAAAACCTTCTTGCCAAAATTTTGGTGATCTTATATTGAATCCATATTCTGAAAGTAATTTTTCTGGTTTTTGTGAACCACCAGCTGCAAGAATATTGATGTATGATGGAACAAAGTCTTTTCCTTCCTTTTTGTATCTTTGAAATAGTGATAATGCAAGTAAATTTCCAAAAGAATATGCATAACAATAGAATGGTGTATGGTAAAAGTGTGGGATACAGCTCCACTCTATTGCAAAGTCTTCTGAAATGTTAACTGAATTGCCAAATTGTTCTTTCAGATTTTGTAAATATGTTTTTGAAATCTCATCTATTGTAGTACCGTCCCCTATTTGCTTGTGAGCATCAACTTCAAAGATTGTGAAAAATGATTGTCGAAGAATCGTTGCATACAAATCATCAATTTTTTCCGATAGCATTATTTTCTTTTCATTATCTGAAATTTTGTCTGATAAATTATCATAAAGCAATAATTCTGAAAATGTAGATGCTGTTTCTGCTAGTGGTAATGGTGCATCTTGAACTAGAATTGATCTGTTTTGTGCTGCTTGACTATGAACTGCATGACCTAATTCATGAGCTAATGTAAACACGTCCCTTGATTTTCCTGTGAAATTGACTAGTACGAATGGTGTGATTTTTGGAGTCAAAGTACTGCAAAATGCTCCATCTCTTTTTCCTTGTCTAATTGCTGAATCTATGTGATTTTCATTGAATACTTTACGTGCATGCTCTTCTAAAACACTACTGAATTTTCCGAGTGATTCAAAAACTAATTTTACTGATTTATTGTAAGTGTAATTTTTTTCTTTAATGTTTGCAGCAGCTGGTGCATACACATCATATCTTCTCAGCTTTTTCATTTTCAACATCTTTGCCTTTTGAGCAAAGAATTTTTGAAAAACTGGTGAATTTTTCTTGCAAATAGAAAGAAGCGATTCTATTGTTTTATCATCAACATCATTTCCAATATTTCTCATAGAAATTGGACTATCATACCCTCTAATCTCAATCCCTTCATCTCTCCAATTGAGAACAATATTTTGATAAATTTCTCCTATTACTCCTTTATTTTCAACATATTTTGTAAGAATGGTTTTATATGCAGTTTCTCGAATTTTTGGATTTGTACTTCTGACAAAATTTGTTAATTGTTCTCTTGTCATTGTTTTATTTTTATTTCCTACCTTCATCTGATATTCAAATACATTTGTAATTTTATCATATAATTTTACAAGTGCAGATATTCCTGTAACGTCTAGTGTGTTGATAATTCGTTCTTCAGGTTCTGAAAGTGCATATTTTGCAAATAGTCTTTTATGTGCTAAATATTCTCTCAAGTCTCCTGTATTTTCCATGAGTCTTTTTGCATTTTTTTCATCTACTTGAGTTTTCCACCATAAATCAAAAAATAAAATTTTATTTGAAATTTCAGACCCAAGTTTTGACATTCTAGTCATCAAAGATGTTGCCTCATCTGACTGTGTATCTGAAGAATATGACAATGATGCATATCCTCCTATTTTACTCATATTTTCAGAAATCTTCTCTACTTGCTGTAAAATGTTTTTAAATTCTTTTGGTGATATTTTGGATTTTAATTTTGTTTTATTTTTTTCAAATTTCATTGCTTGTTTTTCTAATTCTTGAATTTGTTTTTGAAATGCAATACTTTTTGGATTCTCTGCCAATTCTGAAAGGTCCCATCCTCCCAATTGATATTCTGACATGGCCTATCTCTTATCTGACTATTAAAAAATCAATAGTACTCTTCATGGATATAACACCACTTCCAAATGTCTCCTGGAATTGCTTTCATTACAGGATGCCCTGTCTCTTTATGATGTTTAGTTGCATGTTTTCCAATTGATGAATCACAACAACCTACATGACCACATGTTAAACACATTCTGATTGCTACTACTGGCAAATGTTCTTTTTCACATTCTTGACATCCTTTAGTATTTGGTGTAATCCCTTTCTTCTCTTCAGAAAAATGATTGCATTCTTTTGGCATACTAGTATTTTTTCAAAGTATCTTTGTATCTTTTAATTGATTCAATTACTACTGTTTTTGCTTCTTTAGATGATTTCCACCCCATGATTTCCACTTTTTTTCCTTCTAGTTCTTTGTAAACTTGAAAAAAGTGTGCAATTTCTGAGCGATAATGATCTTCAATATTGTCAATATCTGTTGTATGTAGATATCTTGGATCATTTGTTGAAACACAAATAATTTTGTCATCTGGTTCTCCATTGTCTTTCATCTGAAGTAATCCTATTGGTCTGGATTCAATTAGAATTCCTGGATATGTTGGATTTGTAACTAATACCAATGCATCAAGTGGATCTCCATCTTCTGATAATGTTTGAGGAATGAGGCCATAATCTCCAGGATAGTGAAATGGTGAAAATAACACTCTGTCGAGTTTTATCAAATTATGTTTTTTATCATACTCATATTTGTTCATGGAACCTTTTGGAATCTCAACTATTACATTGATGATCTCTGGTACATCATTTCCTGTTTCTATATCGTGCCAAAAATTCTTGCTCATTTTACTTAGTTTGCAAGTCTCTCAATATATGAATTCTATGAAAAATTTGATTAGATTAACTCATTTTGGTTATGCACCACTATGGAAATTTTTATTGTATGTTGACCTTCAAAAATATTTGTTACTTCCCCTGTGCTAAGATCTACGCTCCTGGCTCTGAATTTGTATTCATAACTTCCATCCTCTTTTACATCCACTTGAGCAACATGTACTGGTTCCCCTTCTTTGTAAAATTGAATAATTGCTGGATATCCATTAACATGATCTGATGCTGCCCCACTAACTGCTGCCCATGGCAGTGTATTTTCTTGAGAAATATTCATAGTAATGGTAGTTTTCTCCAAACTTAATTTTTCATTAATTGGAGTAACTGTAACTGAATTTTGATTAGTTTCAGCTGAAATGTTTCCAGGAACCATCATTATTCCAAAGACCACCATAATTGATGCAATCAACACGAAATTTAATCTGAAATTCATTTCATTGATGTTCTTTAATTATCCTTTAAAAAATTTATTACTAATTTGCACTATGTTTTGTCTAGTAGATAAATTAGTTTTATGGTAACTCTTCTTCCAAATCTGAACATGCTGCATGTACCCATTGGTCTTTTGAATTTTTCAAAATTTGCTTTCCTGTTTTTATTTCTCCCCCACACTCTATACATTTTCCATTAAATCTGGCTTTCATCTTTTTTCTTTAATTTAATCTAATTTTAATTAGGAGGTATGGACCGGATGGGATTTGAACCCACGACCTTTGCGGGAATTTCTTCCTTACGCAGTGTGAGTGCGTCATCCAAACCAAACTAGACGACCAGTCCAACAAATTTGTATAAAGACAAGCTTTTTTGTCTTTAGATTTTGGATATTCTGTAATTACCATGTCTTTTTGAACTGATTTTTAAAATATTTCATATGTCTTTACAGGAATTTGATTCATTAATTGATCGAATGAAATTAGCATTTGAGTATGCTGAAAATCTTGGACAATATGTGGATGCTGCAAAAATCTTATTTCAAATGAATGAACAATTACCCGATGATCTTCAGTTGTTTTTTGAAGAATTGGCTGATCCTGAATCTGCAAAATCATTTACTGCCAAATATTTTACTGAACTAAAGACTGTAATTGTTGAATATAGACAAAGATTGATGAATTTTTAATTCTATTTCTTAACGCCGAGATTTCTATTCTTTAATCGTAAGTATGGATTTCTGCATTTTCTGCATCTTGTTGCACCTATATCATTTCTACATCCACATTTGAAACATATTCTCATTACAAGACGTGCTTGTTGTGCTATGCGTTTCTTTTCAGGATCAGTAATAGGCATTTGTATTTCTCCAAAATCTCTCTCTTTTATTCTAATCGGATTTTTCCATTTTTCCTGCTAGTAAAACTGGTACTTCTGTGGGTCTTTTTGCCACTGGAATGTTTGCTTTGTTAAACATTGATATTTTAGATTCTGCAGATCCATACGTTCCCATAACAATTGCTCCTGCATGTCCCATCCTTTTTTCTTTAGGTGCCGCTCTTCCTGCAATGTAAGCTACAATTGGTTTGTTAAATCCGCTATCCATTATTCGTTGAGCTAAAATTTCTTCTGAGTCTCCTCCTATTTCTCCAACTACTACCATTCCCTCCAAGTCTGGAATATCTTTTACCATCTCAAATGCATCAATTAATCGTGTTCCGTTAACTGGATCTCCTCCAATTCCAATTGTTATTGATTGCCCAAATCCTGCATTAGTTAATGCATCTGAAATCTCATAAAGCAATGTTCCACTCTTTGATAAAACTGCAATTCTACCTGCTTTGAAAGGCATTGGTGGCATAATTCCAATTTTAATTAATTCTGGAATCATAATTCCTGGTGTATTTGGACCAATGATCACTGCCCCTTTTTGATTTGCAAGTTCTAATGCTTCCATTGTATCTCTAATGGGCACATGTTCTGGAATTGCAACTAGTAATTTGATTCCAGCATTTAGTGCCTCTTTTGCTGCACCTAAGAAAAATTTTGCTGGTACAAATATTATTGAAATTTTTGCATTTGTAGCATCCACTGCTTCTTGCATTGTATTGTAAATTGGAACTGTATCATCAAATTTTTGACCTCCTTTTCCTGGAGTGACTCCTGCAATCACATTTGTTCCATATGAAATCATGTTTTTTGCATGTAGTGAACCATATGCTCCCGTGATACCTTGTACAATCACTCCTTTTTTCTCATAATCTGAATCTTCTGGAGTTCCTTTTAGTATCTCAAAAATGTCTGTCAATTTTTTACTCCCATCACTGCAGCATTGATTGCTTCTTCTACTGTGGTGAAAATTTTAGTCCTAGAGCCTTTTAGCATTTCAGTTGCTTTTTCTGATTCTGTTCCCTTTAATCTTGAAAATACTGGTAAGTCAATTAAATTATCTTCGTAAGCTTTGAGAAATGCTTCTGCTACAACTGTTGTTTTCACAATTCCTCCATAGAGATTTACAAGTATCCCTTTTACTCTATCTAATTTACTAATCAAAGTTAATGCTTCATACACTGATTCTGTTGTTGCACCTCCACCTACATCTAAGAAACATGCTGGTTTTCCACCGTTGTCAGATAACATGTCAAGAGTTGACATAACAAGTCCTGCTCCATTTCCAACTACTGCAATATCTCCATCTAATTCTACTAAAGAAAATCCACTTTTTTCAGCTCTTTCTTCAATCTCTGTTTTTTCTTGATATTTTTGTAATTCATCGTGTCTGAAATTACTATTGTCATCGGTAACAAATTTTCCATCTAATGCCATGATTGAACCATCTTGCATTATTGCAAGTGGATTGATTTCTACAAGTTCTGCCTCTTTCTCAATTGTAAGTTTTGATAATTTTTTTAAAGTATCTACAAATCCTTCTGCTGTTTTACCATCAAGCTCCATTTCTTTAGCAACCTCTTTTGCAAGTTCATCTGAAACTTCTCCTAACCCTATCTCTTTGATAATTTGATTTTTAACTGATTCAATTTCAACTCCTCCTTCTACTGATGCAATAATTGTATAACATCTCTTTGAACGGTTTAAAAATAATGATAGATACAACTCTTTTTTGATATCTGCCATCTTTTCAAGAAGAATTGCCCTTGCTTTTTCTCCCTTTATTGTTAGATCCATGACTTGAGGATATTTTAACTCAAATTCATCATCATTTTGACATTTTTGAATGCCTCCTGCTTTTCCTCTTCCTCCAACTGGAACTTGTATTTTAATTACGAATGGATATCCTAATTCTTTTGCATGTTTTCGCCCTTCTTCAATATCTGTAGATGATATGCTATCAAGAAGATTTATTCCGTATTCTCGAAATAACTCCTTGGCTTGAAACTCTAATAACTGCATGCAAAATTCATGATTTTTTCGGTCTTTATTAATTATGAGTTATTTGAATTGCTCTTCAAGAAAATCAATCATTTCTAAAAAGCGATCTTTACTTTTTCTAAGTAATTCTTGAGGATACTCCTCAATTGTGAAAACAGTCTGTTGATGAAAATTTGGTACTAAGACTCCTCCCGATGTTACCATTTGTTCAATCACAAATCCTTTGGTTAGGGTACACACAATTTCTTCATATGCTTCTTCTTCTTCTTCTAAGGTTTGTCTGAAAAGAACAATTGGTCTGTTTGTTTTTTCAACAATTTTTGAACCTTTTTCTAATAGATCTACTAATTGTTGAATTTGCCAAGTATCCAAACTGATCTGTTTTACCATGCATATATTATGGGATTTTTCTATTTAACCGTGACAAAACAAGGAATTTTTACTATTTGTTATCAATTAAATCAACATTATGATTAATTTGATAACAAGAAAATGAATTGAGTTTTATCCCATATCTAAAGCTCTGGAGTGCTTTCTTGTATGTGGTCTTTCACCTGCATACTTTCTTCTCATGTGTCCTGACGGTCTTCCGTAAATTAATTCTAAGAACCAAGACTCATGTTCAATCTCCTCAGATAGAATATCTTTTGCAATATCATATGTTGTAGGATCTTTGCCTAATGTCATCTTACAAATCTTATCCCAATTTACAATTGCCCCTTGTTCTGCTTTGAGACATTTTTCTAGAATTGCTTTATGATCTGTTGGATTTGCTGGAAGTTGTAGAAATTCACATCCAGAAATTTTGATAAATTCTGTTGCATCATTTGGAAGTGAACCCCCTAATTGGTAGATTCTTTCAAGACATGATTCAAAGTGACTAAGATCTTCTAATCTTGCATCTTCTATGATTCCTTTTAGCCCTTCTCCTTCCAAACCTGTACAATGTGCTCTGAGATTCGTAAAGTAATAGTATGCAGTAAATTCGACTGCTGCATTTTTTATTAATTCTTTTAATAATTCATCGACATCAAGGCCATTTTGTTTTAGAACATTTATCCCAACAACATTTGGTTTCTTTGATTCGGACATTTACTTTTAAAAACTATGATCTCAACAAAAATATTTCATTTAACTTTTAGAAATGAGTTTCCAGAGAATTCTTGGGAAAATATCAGTTGGGGACTAAATATTAGGTTCTCTGGAATGAATCTTGTTTAATGTTTTGAATAAATAAAAAGTATGATTGCACTGCACTTGTAATGAATAATTATTCTACTGAAATCCTGATTTTTTGTCCATCAATATCATCATCTTTGTATTCTTTACATGATTCTGTAAAATTAACTTGTTTGACTCTAACTAAAAATGCTAAATCTTTTGTTTTATCTTTAATCATTTCAAGTGATTCTTTGTCTAAATCAAGAATTGATGCTGTTTCTAAAATATCCGTTGGGGTATATCCTCTTTCTTTTCTAAGCGTTTGAAGTCTTCTTGCTACATCTTTAATCAATCCCTTAGCCATCATTTCTTGATTTCGTGATGTTGAAATGAAAACAATGTAATTGTCTCTTTTGGCCATTGCAAAATTTTCACTTGCATCAAAATCTACAATGAAATCTTCTTTTTCTAATGATATGGTTTCATCATCTACATCAAAATCATATCTCTGTTCTTTTTGTAATGATGCAACAATTTCTTCTGGTTCTGTTTCAGAAAATGTTGAAACTAATTTTCCCATGTGTTGTTTTGCTTTTGGTCCAATTCTTTTTCTTTCTAATTCTATTGTTGGCTTTGCTGGTAATCCTAATTGTTTTAATTCTGAAATTTGTTCCAACCCTGATTCTTGTTCTGTCTCAATTACTGTGAATTTTTCTACATTTAATTGGGATTGTAATAATTTTGATAATGTTTCAAGTTTAGTTTTTTGTCCTTTTTTTACACAAATTTGTGCTTCGTTAAGAGGCCATCTTCTCTTTAATTTCCCCTTCATTCTTGCAGCTGACGAAATTGATACAACATCCTTCATTATATCAAATGACTCTTCAATTTTTTCATTAACTAGTGATTCTTGATATTCTGGCCATTTATCAAGCAAAATACTTTGTTTACCATCAAAGACTGTGTGGTAGAGATATTCACTGGTAAATGGACAAAATGGATGAATTAGTATATCTAATGTCTTGAGTACTTTATCTAGCACAGCATATATTGCAAGTCTTCTGTTTTTCTTTTCCTCATCCTCATCCCATAACTCTCCTCTCGTAATTGGGATGTAAATTTGACTTAGATTATTTATTATGAAGTCATCAATTGCCTTAGCACTTTCATGGAATTTACATGATTGATTTTTTTCTGTCATTGTTTGAATGAGTTTTTGAAGTTTTGATAATAACCAAATGTCTGGCGATGTTAACAAATTATTTTGTTTTGCCCATTCAATTGTGCTTGAACTCTCAAAATTATCATATTGACTATTTTGTTTAAAGTATAGGTGGAGATTGAAGAGTGTGTTGATTACTTGGTATGGTCTTGACATTAATTCATCTGTACTGAAACTGAGTGGTTCTATTGGACTTGCTTTCCACATGAAATAGAATCGAATTAAATCTGTAGGGTATTTTTGTAATAATTTTGCTCCCTCCAAAACATTTCCTTTACTTTTACTCATCTTTCCTCCTTTTTCATCAAGCACATGTCCTTGAAACAAGAATGCTTTGTATGGTGGTGTTGCTGAATTGTTCAGGATAACATTTTCAATAAGTAATGTGTATGCCCATCCTCTAGTCTGATCAATCCCTTCAGTAAAAAACGGTGCAGGTATTTCTTTAGAATATTCCTCGTCTGTTAATGATGAATATGGTGCAGCCCCACTATTGTGCCAAGTATCTAAAACATATTCTTCTCTCTTTGTTTTAGTACTGCCGCATTTTTTACATTTTACAGTAATGTTGTCAATCCATGGTCTGTGTAATTCAAAGTTTGGACCGTCTGGCAGATTTTCTGAAGCATCAACAATCTCCTTTCTTGTAAAGAACCAATTCTTTTCATTACATTCTTCACAATTCCAAACCGGTAGTGGACATCCCCAAATTCTTTCTCGGGAAATACACCATGGGTGTCTTTCTTTGATAATTCCTAGAAACCTGTTTTTGGGTTGCTCAAAAAAATACTCTACACTTTCTGCAGCATCAATTGCTTTATTTCCCAATCTGTCTAATTTGTAAAACCACCCTCTTCTTGCAAGCCATACAATAGGGTGATGGGACCTCCAACATAATGGATATTTGTGCTTTATTTTTCCAATCTTTACTAAGGCATTACAATCCTTAAGATCTTCCACAATAGGTCTATCTGCATCTCTTACGAACATTCCTTGATATTTCCCTGCATGGGATGTAAATTTGACCTCGTCGTTAATGGGACTAAAAATTTTGACTTTTCTTTTATTTGCAATTTTGATATCCTCTTCACCATTTGCTGGAGACAAATGTACAAGACCACTTCCTGTACTTGCATCAACAAATGATTCAGAAACTGCAACATGGTAATTATCTGATTTTGAAAATTCGTTTAATTCTGGAATCAAATCAAGTAATGGATGAATGTATTTTTTCCCTTCAAATTCAGAACCTTTTACAGTTTTTTCAATTTTATACTCTTCAATTTTTACTTCTAACATGAAATCTTTTAATCTTGTTTTTCCAACAACCCATGTTTCATTTTCAACTTTGACATAAGCATAATCTTCGTCAGGTTGTAATCCTACCATTGCATCTGTTACTAGAGTAAACGGCATTGTTGTCCAGACAATTAAAAACGCATCTTCATCTACTAGTTTTACTTTGTAGTATAATGATGGATCTTTTACTTCTTCATACCCTTGATTCACTTCTGCATGACTTAGAGACGTTTGACAACTTGGACAATATGCAATGACTGTGAAATCTTCTTCTAAAATATTATTGTCGTATGCTTTTTTTAGAATTTGCCATTCTCTTTCGATAAACTCATCTCTGAAAGTCCAATATGCTTTTTCATGATTAAAAGACATACCGAGCAATTCATCAACTTCAACCCATGTTTTGTTAAATTTCTCTACAACTTTTTTACATTCTGATACAATTCTTTCTACTCCGAATTGTTTTATTGCATCCGTTTTTCCTCCTGTAACTCCTAACTCTTTTTCAACTTGTAATTCTACTGGAAGTCCTTGAGTGTCCCATCCACCGTTAAACTCGATTTTTTTCCCTTGTAATGTGTTGAATCTATACCATAAATCTTTGATGACCCTTCCTCTTAGATGTCCTGCATGTGGAATTCCATTCATAGTAGGTGGACCCTCGATAAATCTTATTTTTTCTGGTTTATCAGATGCAAAAATTTGTTTTTCTAAATCAATTGATTTGATGTATTCTTTGATTTGAGATTCTATGGCTTTTGCATCAAATTTTGTGGATAACTCCATCTGAATTTTGATATGTGTGTGGCATTATAAAGCTAAATTGATTTTATGAGACTTGGAATATATAATTGGGCAAAGGATATTTTTTGTTGGTAAATGTTCTAGTAGTTGGTTCTGGCGGTCGAGAACACGCATTATCTTGGAAACTCTCTCAAAGCAGTAAAGTTGAAACTGTTTTTACTGCTCCTGGAAATGGTGGAACTGAAAATAATATCTCTATAGATGTAGATGATTTGGATGGATTAGCTGATTTTGCTCAAAAAAATAATTGTTTTACTGTAGTTGGGCCTGAGGTTCCTTTATCTGAAGGAATTGTTGATAAATTTATTCAAAAAAATCTCCCCATTTTTGGTCCTTCTAAATTAGCCGCACAACTTGAATCAAGTAAGATTTGGGCAAAAAATTTCATGAAGAGAAATGATATTCCTACGGCAAGATTTGAAATTTTTGATGATGCTCAAAAAGCACAAGATTATGTAAAATCACTTGATTACAATGTAGTAGTAAAAGCTGATGGACTTGCTGCAGGTAAGGGTGTAATTGTTTGTAATAACAATGAAGAGGCATTATCTGCAATTCAAACAATTTTGGTAAAAAAAACATTTGGTGATGCTGGTAATCGAATAATTATTGAAGAGAGAATTGACGGAATTGAAGCATCTTTCATTGCATTATCTGACGGCGAAGTTGCAATTCCTATGGCATCAAGCCAAGATCATAAAAGAATTTTTGATGATGACAAAGGTCCTAACACCGGCGGTATGGGTGCATATTCTCCAACTCCAATTATTGATGATATGTTAGCAAAAAAAATACAGGAAAAAGTTATTGATAAAACAATTCAATCCATGAAAAATGAAGGAATTCCAATTAAGGGATTTTTGTATGCTGGAATAATGCTTAGAGATGGAGAACCATATGTTTTAGAATATAATGTTAGGATGGGTGATCCTGAATGTCAGCCAATTACAATGCGAATGAATTTTGATTTGTATGATTATTTTGTTGCAAGTGCTGATGGCCAGCTATCTTCAATGCCTCCAATTTCATGGAATGAAAAATATGCAGTATGTGTTGTTTTGGCATCTAAAGGATATCCTGAATCTTATCTAAAAGATGAAATAATTTCTGGATTTGATTTACTTTCTGAAGAATCATTTGTTTTCCATGCTGGTACAAAAAAATTAAATGGAGAAATCCTATCAAATGGGGGTCGTGTTTTAGGAGTTACTGCGCTAGGTGATACTTTGGAATCTGCTATTAGAAATGCATATGATGCAGTAGATAAAATTTCATGGTCTAGCAAATTCTGTAGAACTGATATTGGGAAAAAAGGTCTAACCTATTTCTGAATCTTACTCATTTTATCTTCAGTAACTATCCAATCCATCAATACATCATGATCTGATTTTGGAATATTTTTTAGAATTTGCTTTTCTAAAGTCAATGAAATTGTAATTGTTTTATGTTCTGCTAAAAATCTGTCATAGAATCCGTGACCATATCCTAGTCTAACTCCTGTTTGAGATATTCCTACAGTTGGAACTAAAAGTACGTCTAGGTTATTGTCAATGGGACATGTTTCATTTGGCTCCATAATGTCAAAACTCCCTGTTTCTAGGCTTGAAAAATCTGTTATTTTTCTAAATTCTAAACCACCTTCAATTACTTTTGGCATAAATACTTGTTTTCCTTTACTTAGCAATTCTTGAATAATATCTTGAGTTAAAATTTCACTTCCAATCGGATAGTATACTCCAATTTTTTTAGCATTTTTAAAAGCAAAAATTTTATTTATTTTTTTTTGGATTTTGTCACTAGCGATTTTTAACATATCATATGATGTGTTGTCTCTTTTTTCTAAAAGATTATTTCTAAGTGATTTCTTTTTTTCACTGTTTTCCAATTTGATCACTCAGAGATGCTGCAGTTATTGTATTTTTTAATAGCATTGCAACTGTCATTGGTCCCACTCCTCCTGGTACAGGTGTTGCAAATGATGCTTTTTGTATAATTTCTTCAAAATCTGAATCTCCTACTAACTTGTCATGAAATCTTGATATTGCAACATCGATAATGACTGCATCATTTTTTATCATGTCTGATGTTAGTGTGAATTTATTTCTATCTCCCACTGCTGTGATAATGATATCTGCTGATTGACAAAGTTCAATCAAGTTTTTGGTTTTTGAATGACATGTTATTACAGTTGAATTTTTTTCTAATAACAAATGATATAGTGGCTTTCCTACTAGATTACTCCTGTTGATTAATACGATATTTTTTCCTTCTAAATCAATTTCATGAAACTCAAACATCTCCATAATTCCTAATGGGGTACATGCAACCAATGCTGCTTTTTTCATTGTTAGCAATCCTGAATTATGTGGTGTCAATCCATCTACATCCTTTAATGGTGATATTCTTGATGTGGTGGAAAATTCGTCTAATTGCTTTGGTAGTGGTAGTTGAACTAAAATTCCATGTACTGAATTATCTTTATTCAAATTTTCAATTGTTTCATTAAGTTGAATTTGTGTTATTCCTGCATCCAGTTTGTGATCTTTTGTAATTATTCCTACCTCTTCACAGGCTCTATGCTTATTTTTCACATATGTGGCCGATGCTGGATTATCTCCAACTAATACGGTTGCCAGGCACGGATTAATCCCTTGAGATTTTAATTCATCTACTGCCTTTTTTACCCTATTTTTGACTGATTGAGCAATAACTTTTCCATCGATTTTTACACCCGTCATAGTTTATTTTTGATTTCTAGATATTTAATTCTTGAAATTCTCTGATGAATATCGTAGAAAAGAAATTAATTGGTGATTTTTTTAAAAATTGTATGTTTGTAATGATAGCAGACGTTCAACTCAAAGACGGTGCAGAAGATGATTTCAAAAGTTGGTTTTCAGAATCAAATAAGACATTATCCAGTTTTCCTGGATTTGTTTCTAGAAAATTCCTAAAATCTACTGATGGAAGCTATAGAATTGTTGTAGAGCATGAAAGTAAAGAAACTTTCATTAAAATGCACAACAGTCCTGAACATGAAAAACTTCATCCCGCTGGACATTCTTTTATGAGTGGACCTCCTCAAAGAAAAACTTACACTGTAGCTGCTGAATAAATTGAAACTAGATTTTGATTTATCCACTTATTTGGAGAAGATCAAAAAAAGCAGTTCTTATTTTTCTACTTTTATTAATAAAGATAGTTTAGCTGTAGGTGTTTTAGTTTTACAACCTGGTGAAGAAGATACCCAAACACCTCACACCAGTGATGAAGTATACTATGTAATTTCAGGTGATGGTTTTTTAAAAATTAAAAATAAAGATTATCCTGTTTCAAAAGATAAATTATTTTTTGTTGCAAAAGATGTAGAGCATTTTTTTCATAGTAATACAAAAGAACTCAAAGTCTTGTACTTTTTTGGTGGGCCTGATTCTTAACTGATAATTGTTTTTCTTCCAGAAACCTTGATTTTTTTCCTTGCAAATAGTTCTACTGCTTTAGGATAAATTTTATGTTCTTCTTTTAAAATTCTTTTTGATAATGTTGCTTCTGTATCATTTTCTTTGATTTTGACTGTTGCTTGAATTATTACTGGTCCTGTATCCATTCCTGCATCTACAAAATGTACTGTACATCCTGAATATTTTGCACCATATTCTAAAGCCTGTCTTTGTGAATCCAATCCTGGAAATGCTGGCAATACTGCTGGATGAATATTGATAATTCTGTTTTTGTATTTTTTTACAAATTCTGGACTGATAATACGCATGAATCCTGCGAGACATACAAGTCCATTTTTTTGGGTAACTCCGTATTTTGATAAAATGGAAATTACTTTTTTATCATATTCCCATCTATTTTTGAATCCTTTATTTTCAATTATTTCTATATTTACTCCCAATTTTTCTGCAATTTTAAGGCCCTTTGCATCTGGTTTGTTTGAAATAACTATAGCTGGATTTATTGGAATTTTCTTTTTTTTAATTGATTTTAGAATAAACTCCATGTTGCTCCCCCGACCTGAGATTAAAATTCCTAAATTTAGCAACTAGTCAATATTAAATCAAAACTGGAATTTATATCATCTCTAATTATTTTCATTTTCATTGCCTAGTTTAGTAAGGATGACAAAAAATGGAATCCTGTGTGAGGTCAATAAAAAACGTGTTTTCTTAGATCCTAAAAATTCCGATATTTCGGGGATAAATTTTGTTTCTCATGCCCATGCTGATCATTTGCCCTCAAAAAATGGAGGTACTATTTTATCTTCAATTGAAACAAACGAAATAGCTAATCTTCGAGGTTTTAAGATGGAAAATCATGTTGAATCTCTTGATGATTTTACTTTAGTTGATAGTGGACATGTTCTTGGTTCTAAAGGTCTACTTTTCGATGATATTTTTTACACTGGTGATATTTGTACTCGGAATCGAGGATTTCTTCAAGGGGCAAAAATCCCAAAATGTAAAGTTTTGATTACTGAATCCACATTTGGTTTATCTGAGTTTATTTTTCCTAAATTAGAAGAAATTCAAAAACAAGTTAATGAATTGATTTCTGGACTGTATGGAAAAGGTATTCCAATTATTCTAATGGGGTATCAATTAGGTAAAGCCCAAACAATTACTCAATTATTTGGACATTGGGGTCCTCTCTACTTTCATGATTCTGTAAAAGAGATGAATTTACTTCACCAAAAATTAGGTGTTCCTTTGAAAGATGGCATGGGGCATTCTGAGGCTGAAAAAAAAGGACTGCTTGCAAAAAAACCTTGGGTAATGGTTGCACCAATGGTGTCAAACAAAAATAAATTCATTCAAGAGATGAAAACAAAATATGGTGCAGTAACTATAGGATTTAGTGGATGGGCACAATCTACAAAATTTTCTTTTGGAAGACGAACTGATTATTCTATTCCTATGAGTGATCATTGTGATTTTAATGAATTAGTGGAAATGGTAATTCAATCTGGTGCAGAACAGGTTTACACTATCCATGGATTTGTAGATGAATTTGCAACCCATTTGAAAACAATTGGGTTTGATGCTCAACCATTATTGAAAAACTCTTTAGATAATCTTATTTTGTAAATTCACTACATTCACAATTTGCCACTAGACATGTTTCAGAATTTCTGACATGATCATGTGTAAAGTGTTTACATTTTTCATTTTTACATATTCTCCTTTGAGCTTCTTTTTGCACAACTAATTGTGCAATTGAATTTGCTTGTTCTTTTGAATATCCTTTTTTATCAATATAGAAGTGGACAATTCTATTGTATAACATATCTGGGTTAAATTGTTTTTCTAACATTGATACCTGTTCTTTATAGTAGTTCAGAGTATTAAAATTACATTTAATTCCCATTGAATTTTTAAAATTTCAGAAATTTTAATTGGTATTTGATTGAATTTATCTCAAAATCACTCCTATATCCATGAGATTTGTATGTGTAAAATTAGTTACAATGTTTGCTTTTTGTTTTTGAAAAAATCTTCCTGAATCACTGCTTTTGAGAAATTCTTTCATTGTACCTAAATCTATTTTGATATTTTCTGTTATTGCCCCTGCAAAAACTGAATTTCCATCTATTCCATCTGTCCCCATAGATGCAATGACTATTTTTTTAAATTTTTGTGTATTTTTTAAAATTCTCAAAACGATCTCTTGATTTCTTCCTCCCATTCCTTTTCCTAAAACCCGTACCGTTGTCTCTCCCCCAAAAATTAAACACGTTTTTTGATTATCTGAAATATTTTCTAAAATTTTTGTTACTGCATTTTTAATATCTCCAAAAACTTGAATCACAACAACTTCAAATCCCATTTTTTCAGCTGTTTTTTGCATTTGTTTTAAACAGTCTTCATTATTTGCAATAACAAAATTCTCAATTTTTGCTTTTTTTGAAATAAATCCTTTCTCATCTGTTTCTCCTTTTTTTAAAACTTGTAATACTTCAATTGGTGTTTTCCATTTGAGCTTATATTTTTCTAAAACACCTAATGCATCTTCATATGTTGTATCATCGATGTATGTTGTTCCTGATGCAATAGAAGAAAGATCGTCACCTTCAACATCTGACAATACTAAACTAATTCCATCACACTTGATATTTTCAACTAGTTTACCTCCTTTGATTTTTGATAGATGTTTTCTAACACAATTAGTTTCTTGAATTGTGGCCCCTGATTTTAGAAGTACATTTGTCATATGGATTTTATCATCTAGTGTTATTTCGTTTGGCATTGCAAGTAATGATGAACCGCCTCCTGAAACAAGAAAAATAATTAATTCATCATTTCTTTTATTTTGAACAAATTTCATTACTTCTTTTGCAGCCTTTACGCTTGTTTGATCTGGTTTTGGATGTCTGGAATTAAAAATCTGAAATTTTTTACCCTTAATTTTGGCCTTAGATCCTTTGGGGATTACGATAATCCCACTTTTGATGGGGATTATTGCATTAAGTGCTCTTGTCATTGAATCAGCTGCTTTTCCAAACGCAACAGAATAGATGTTTGAATAATTTCTAATGTTCAAGATTTTGTTACCTATTTTGATTTCATTAGGTGTTACATATTTTGAAATAATGTTTTTTGGATCTGCAAATTCTAATCCTGACTCTAAAATTTCTAAACATTGCTTTTTTTTGTCAGTCGTTGCCAATTCATCAAAATTTTGAATAATCATACACTCTATCCAATAATGCAAGATATATAATCATCAATGATTTTTTTTATTTCATGCACACAGTACGCATTCCAAAAGTTATCAACTTTGGAGAAAATGCACTTGGTGAAACAGAGTATCCAAAAAATGCCCTAGTTGTAACAACCGTTCCTCCTGCACTATCGGATAAATGGTTGGCAAAAATGGGAATTCAGGATTACATGTTGTATGATCAAGTAAAACCTGAACCATCAATTGATGATGTCAATACTGTAATTTCACAATTCAAAGACAAAGACCCTTCCGTTCTAATCGGATTGGGTGGTGGAAGTTCAATGGATGTAGTAAAATATGCTGCACCTGAGATGAAAAAAGAAAAAATCTTAATTCCAACTACCTTTGGAACTGGAGCTGAAATGACAACTTATTGTGTTCTAAAATTTGATGGTAAAAAGAAATTGTTACGTGAAGACAGATTTTTGGCTGATATGGCTGTAGTGGATTCCTATTTCATGGATGGTACTCCAGAACAAGTCCTAAAAAATTCTGTTTGTGATGCATGTGCTCAAGCTACCGAAGGCTATGATAGTAAACTTGGTAGTGACTTGACTAGAACTCTATGTAAACAAGCATTTGAGATTCTTTATGATGCAATAATGAATGACAAACCAGAAAATTATCCATATGGATCAATGTTGTCTGGAATGGGATTCGGTAATTGCTCTACAACCCTAGGACATGCATTGTCCTATGTGTTCTCAAATGAAGGTGTACCTCATGGATTTTCATTATCCTCTTGTACTACCGTTGCACACAAGCATAACAAATCAATCTTTTATGATAGATTCAAAGAAGCAATGGAAAAACTAGGCTTTGACAAATTAGAACTCAAAGCTGATGTTTCAGAAGCTGCCGATGTCGTAATGACTGATAAAGGACATTTGGATCCAAATCCAATACCAATATCAAAAAATGACGTTGTAAAATGTCTTGAAGATATCAATGCAGGTAATTTGTAAAAAATTCAATAATTTTTTACTTTTTTTCTATTTTATTGAATACTAAACTTACGAAAATCGTAATCAATATTAATAAAATTATGTTGTACGGTGATTTTGATAAACTTATTTATGCTGATGTTTCGGTGTAAGTACACTTGACTGAAAATAAATTGAAATTTGGTATTCAAAACGGACTAAATGTAGCAAGAGCTGGTTATACTGAAGATCAAATTCTGACAGCATGTATTCTTGCTGATAAAACAGGCTATGATTCAATTTTCTATATGGATCACACAAATGTTCCACAATGGAAGAATGCCATTGTTTTAGATCCTTGGGTTATGTTATCTGCAATTGCTGCAGTTACAAGCAATGTCGAGTTGGGAACTTGTGTTACTGATGCAATCAGACGACATCCATCTAATATCGCACTAGCTGCAATTTCTCTTGATAGAGTTTCAAAAGGAAGAGCAATACTTGGAATTGGTGCTGGTGAGGCACAAAATCTTAAAGAATTCTGTATTCCATTTGAAAAACCTGTATCAAAATGGGAAGAACAAATTGAAACTATTCATAAATTGTATGAATCAACTCCTGACAATACTGTAAGTTATGATGGAAAATATTACAAACTTGAAGGTGCATGTTTGCAAGCCCCTCCAATTAGAAAACCTCATCCTCCAACTTACATGGCAGCAGGTGGAAAAAGAACACTTGCAATGACTGGAAAATTAGGCGATGGTTGGTTGCCTATTGGTTATACTCCAGAATTATTTGAAGATCATGCTGCACAAATCAAAAAATCAATGAATGAAAATAATAGAACTCAAGAAGATAAAGATAATTTCCAATATGCTTTAGATATCGATGTATACTTTTCTGAAGATGCAGAAGCATCATGGGCAAAAATGAAAGAGGCCGTAAAGGTTAGTTTGTTCAAGCCTGAAGTATTACGTGTACATGGATTAAAAGAAATAGAAGGATTTGATTTTGTCAAATACTTTACAGAATATTCAATGTCTGATCAAAGTTGGATTGTCAAAATGAGAGAAGCTGCAACAAAAATTCCTGATAAAATTGCACGTTCATCTACAGCCGTTGGTACCCCTGAGGATATTATTCCAACGTTTGAAAGATTCATGGATGCTGGTGTTAATCACTTTGTAATTAGATTCTGGGGTAAAAACTACTTTGGCTCTATTGATAAATTTGCAAGTCATGTAATGCCTGCATTAAGAGAAAAAGCAAAACAACAAAGTGCATAATTCTACAATATTACCGTAAATCATTTACTATGCTAATTCTCAGACTATTTGATGGATGAAGATCTACCTGAATCAGTAAAAAAATGTCTTGATATTTTAGAAGAAAACGTAGAAATTTTGGCAAATTTAGAACTTGATTTAGAAGATGAAAAAGAAGATACATTGATTCCTAATTTAGAACTTCATCAACTATATGACATGACTGAGGATGTTGCAGAATCTACAAAACTCAAACGTGCAGAATCTAATTTTGCAAGACGACAATCTGAACCATCATTATGATTTATGTGGTCTTTTACTTTTTGTTTTTGAAAATGATTTAGCCCGACGTTTGTTTTTTTGCTTTTCTAATCTTTTTCTAGTACGTTCTGTGGCATTTGTTGAACCTTGAATAATTTTTGTTTTGCTTCCATCTCTTAACATGATTTGTTTTCCTTTGAATCTAAATTCAACATCTCTGCATTTGATGTAGTATTTTTTAAGACAAAAAAATATTCTATTATTTGTCCCATGCATGTCTTTAACTTCTTTTGATTTTTTTAATTCATTGAGAATATTTCTCAATAATCCTTTGTCGATATCTGTAATTCTATGTAGCTCTCTAAACCAGATGAATCTTGACCCTGATCCCCATTCTTCAAGAACTTTCAACACTTGATCTGTTGCATCATCAAATTCTTCATCTCTCTCATCCATGAATTCATCAAATTCCTCTCAAATTTAGCAATTTTCATTTATGAAAAGTTTGGATGAGGCAAGTCAAATTTTTGAATGTAGTGTCTTTTTGATTATTTTTGTAATACTGTTTAATGGACTCTGAATTAAAAAACGAGTGTACAGAACTTGAATGTAAAATTCTGGAAATCAAAGCAATGGCAAAAGAATTAGATGAAGATCTTTAGTCTATTTCTTTGATTTTTGTTTTCTTTCTTTGATTCTTGATTTTGTTACTTTTACTGATTGCTTTTGATTATTTTCCATTTTATTTGCAATTGAGTCAAGTTGCTTGATAATTTTTGCTTGTTCTTCTAAAGAATTAGTTTTTAGAAGTTTCTTTCTTAATTTTTTTAATTGATTTGAATATTTATCAAATTCATCTCTTAATTCATCCAGATATGGATCTCGCATAATTCTTGAAATGAGTTGTTACATTTACGTTTATTAGATTAAACAGTTGAGTCATCTTGCTTTGAAATTATTAGGGAAATTAGAGATTAAATCTTTTGAAAAGATTAAAGAATTTTTAGAATTTGAACATGTTGGACGGATTGCTAGTATTGATGAGAATGGGTATCCTCAAATTATTCCTATGAATTTTGCATTTGTTGACAATGCAATCTATATGCATTCTTACCCTAGAGGTGAGAAACTGGAAAATGTTAAAAGAAATCCAAAAGTTGGTTTTGAAGTTGATCGTGAATTAGAATTTTTACCCTCGTATTTTTCACATCCTACAAATGCATCACAAGCAGACACTCTTTACATCAGTGTGGTAATAAAAGGAAAATCTGTTTTTGTAGATGATGATGAGGAAAAAGCTCTGGGGCTAAATGCAATGATGAAAAAATACCAGCCCGAAGGACATTATGATCCTATCCAAAATAATGACCTGGTCTTAGACGAGGTTGCAGTAATCAAAATTATTCCTGAATCGATAAAAGGGAAATATAAGATTGGTCAACACATGAATTCAGATTCTCGAACAATTTTAGCTCAAAAAATCCTTGAAAAAAATTCTAATACTGCAATGGACACTTTGAAAATTATGGGATTTGAAATAATTGATGATAGTTTAAAGATGATTGATGAACCTGTTTGGTAATTTTAGTTTAATATCACCATTACTTTAAATTCAGTTTTTCGGGATTGTACATGTTGGAACAAATCACTAAATTTGAATTAACATCTGAGTATGTCCCTACAGGGGATCAACCTCAGGCTATTGATGAATTGGTAAAAGGTGTAGAGAAAGGCTCTGTTCAGACATTATTGGGTGTTACTGGGAGTGGGAAAACATTCTCTGTCGCAAATGTTATTGCACGAACTGGAAAAAATACACTTGTAATTTCTCATAATAAAACCTTGGCAGCACAATTGTATTCTGAACTAAAACAATTTTTTCCAAACAACAATGTGGGATATTTTGTTTCATACTATGATTACTATCAACCTGAAAGTTATCTTCCCCAAACTGATACTTATATCGAAAAAGATACCCAAATTAACGAAAAAATTGAAAAATTAAGACTGGAAGCAACTGCAATGTTATTGTCCGGTGAACCTACAATTATTGTATCTACTGTTTCATGTATTTACTCTCTTGGTAATCCTAAGGATTGGGAAGATTTAGCAATTACAATTAACGAAGGTGATGAAATCAAACGCAGTGAAATCATTAGACAATTAATTGATGCAAGATATGAACGAAATGATACTGAAGTTGCTCCTGGAAATTTCAGAGTAAAGGGTGATACTATTGATATTACTCCTGCATATTCTGAAGATTTAGTTCGAATTTCTATGTTTGGTGATGAAGTAGAAAAAATTAGTATTCTTGATCACGTCTCATTAAAAGAAAAAAAGAAAACTGTTCAAATGAAAATATTTCCTGCAAAACATTATCTTATTGCAAAGGATGTACGAAAAAATGCAATTAATTCTATTAATGAAGAATTACAAAAACGTCTACCTGAATTAAATGAATTAGAAAAACAGAGACTTGAAATGAGAACAAAATATGATTTGGAAATGATTGAAGAGTTGGGTTATTGTTCTGGTATTGAGAACTACTCGAGACATTTTGATGGGCGAAAAGCAGGTGAAAAAGCATTTTGTTTAATGGATTTTTTTGGAGATGACTATCTCTTGGTAATTGATGAATCTCATGTAACCTTGCCTCAATTACATGGAATGTACAAAGGTGATTATTCGAGAAAAAATCAACTAATTACTTATGGATTCAGATTGCCAAGTGCATTTGATAATCGTCCGTTGAAATTTGAAGAATTTGAAAAATACATTCAAAATACAATATTTGTTTCTGCTACTCCTAGAGACTATGAGAAAAAAATATCATCAAAAATTGCCGAACAACTAGTTAGACCTACTGGCTTATTGGACCCTCTAGTTGAGATCAGACCTACAAAAAACCAAATGGATGACTTAATCCAAGAAATTGGTAAGAGAGTAGAACAATCTGAGCGTGTTTTGGTCACAACTTTGACCAAAAGGATGGCTGAAGATTTAGCTGAATATCTTTCAAAAAAACAAGTCAAAGTACGATACATGCATTCGGAAATTGAAGGATTACAAAGAACTGAACTGATCAGACAATTACGATTAGGAGAATTTGATGTTTTGGTTGGAATCAATCTATTGAGGGAGGGACTGGATATTCCGGAGGTTTCATTAGTTGCAATTTTAGATGCAGATAAGGAAGGCTTTTTGAGAAATTTTACTAGTTTGATTCAAACCTGTGGACGTGCAGCAAGAAATGAAAATGGAACTGTGATAATGTATGCTGATAATACTACTGAATCAATGAAAAATGCAATGAATGAAACAAAACGTAGGAGAGAAAAACAAACACAATACAACAAAGAACATAACATCACTCCAAAAACAATTATCAAATTAGTTCCTGAACCAGTAACGACTCTGGATGATTCAAAATTAAAATCATCTCATGATGTTGCTACTGATATTATTGATTTAGAAGCACAAATGAAAAAATATTCTGAAGATTTAGATTTTGAACGTGCAATTGAATGTAGAGATAGGATAAAAAGATTAGAAAAGGAGATTGAACTAAAAAATGAAAGAAAGTAAATTAAAAATTCGTGGTGCTCGTCATCACAATTTAAAAAATATAGATATTGACATTCCAAAAAATAAATTAATAGTTATTAGTGGTTTATCAGGTTCTGGAAAATCTACTTTAGCTTTTGATACCATTTATGCTGAAGGTCAAAGACGATATGTTGAATCTCTTTCTGCATATGCTCGCCAATTTTTAGAAATGATGGATAAACCAGATGTTGATTCAATTGATGGTTTGTCTCCTGCAATATCAATTCAACAAAAAACTACAAGCAAAAATCCACGTTCTACTGTAGGTACTACAACTGAAATTTATGATTATATCAGATTGCTTTTTGCACGAATTGGTATTCCTTATTGCACAAACTGTAAAAGAAAAATCTCCACTCAATCAATTGAAAGAATATGTGATTCCATTTTGAAAGATTTTTCTGGAGAAAAGATACTGATTTTGTCTCCTATCATTCAGAGAAAAAAAGGAACATATGAAAAATTATTTGAACAAATCAAAAAGGATGGTTATTCAAGAATACGTTTGAATAATGAAATTTTGAGCCTGGATGGGGCGATTCCGCCTCTTGATAGGCAAAAATGGCATAATATCGAGATTGTAGTTGATAGAATAACTACTGAAAAGTCTGAGAGATCTAGATTATTCGAGGCAATTCAAACTGCAATAAAAGCATCAAAAGGAGATGTAATGATTTCATCTGAAAAATCAGAAAAAATATTTTCTCAAAATAATGCATGCCCTTACTGTGGATTAACTGTAGGTGAATTAGAACCTAGAAATTTTTCATTTAACTCTCCATTTGGATTATGTAAAACTTGTAATGGTCTTGGTGTAAAAATGGAGTTTGATTCTGATTTAGTAATTCCTGATAAAACAAAATCTATCTTAGATGGTGCAATTGTTCCTTGGAGTGGTAGGTTCTCTTCTTTTAGGAGACAAGCATTAAGAGCTGTCGGTAAAAAATTTGGATTTGATTTAATGACTCCGATTAATAACATACCTCAAAAATATCTCCAAATAATTTTACACGGCACTGATGATTTAATTGATTTTAATTATCGTTCAAAATCTGGTGATTCTTCTTGGCAACACACTAATGCTTTTGAAGGTGTCCTTGTAAATTTGCAACGTGTTTTCATGGAGACTGATTCTGAATCAAAACGTGAATGGTTAAAACAATTCATGAGGGACACTCCTTGTAATGTCTGTGATGGCAAAAAACTAAGACCTGAATCGCTTGCAGTTAAAATCAATAACAAAGGAATAATGGATGTATGTGATCTTTCAATTGATCATTGTTATGATTTTTTTTCAACTTTAAAGTTAACTGAAAATGAACAATACATTGCAAGAGATGTTTTAAAGGAAATTAAAGAACGTCTTGAATTTTTAATTAATGTTGGATTAAATTATCTCACTTTGAATAGATTAAGTTCTACTCTTTCTGGTGGTGAATCTCAACGAATTAGATTAGCAACTCAGATTGGTTCTAATCTAACTGGTGTTTTGTATGTACTTGATGAACCTACAATTGGTCTTCATCAACGAGATAATGCTAGACTCATTAAAACGCTAAATAAGCTACGAAATTTGGGTAATACTGTCATTGTTGTAGAGCATGACGAAGAAGTTATCCGAAATTCGGATTGGATCATAGATTTAGGTCCTGGTGCTGGAATTCATGGAGGAAATGTTGTTTTTGAAGGTACAATAGATAAAATCCTTGATGGCCACAAATCAATTACTGGAAATTATCTTAAAGACAATTCTCTAATTACTTTGCAAGATAAAATTCGTAATCGTTCAGGTTCATTGATAATTCAAAATGCATCTGAAAATAATCTTAAAAATATTAATGTTGAAATCCCTTTGGGACTTTTTGTTTCAGTTACTGGTGTTTCTGGTTCTGGTAAATCTACTTTGATTAATGATATTTTACTCAAATCTTTAGAGAGTCATTTTTACAAATCAAATGTCCGGCCTGGAAATCATAAAAAAATTGTAGGTTTGGAAAATATAGATAAAGTAATTGCCATAGATCAATCTCCAATTGGAAGAACTCCGCGTTCAAACCCTGCAACATACATTGGTGCATTTACTCCTATTAGGGAATTGTATGCAAACACTGAACTCTCAAAAGAGCGAGGATATGCTCCGGGACAATTTTCATTTAATGTAGCTCATGGTAGATGTTTTGCATGTGATGGTGATGGAGTTAAACAAATTGAAATGCAATTTTTGTCTGATGTTTATGTGAAATGTGATGAATGTAAAGGAAAAAGATACAACTCTGAAACTTTATCTGTATTGTATAAAGGAAAAAATATTTCTGATATTTTAGGTATGACCGTTTATGAGGCATTAAATTTCTTTGAAAATATTCCTTCTATTAAACGAAAATTGCAAACAATCTATGATGTTGGTTTAGGTTACATAAAACTAGGACAATCATCTACAACTCTTTCTGGTGGTGAGGCTCAAAGAGTGAAACTTGCTTCTGAATTATCGAAAAGAGGAACTGGAAAGACTCTTTACATTTTAGATGAGCCTACCACTGGATTACATTTTGCAGATGTACAAAAATTGTTAGATGTATTGAACAGATTAGTAAATTTAGGAAATACTGTTGTAGTAATTGAGCATAACATGGATGTTATCAAAAATTCTGATTGGCTAATTGATCTTGGACCTGAGGGAGGAGATGAAGGAGGCACAGTTGTATCCTTTGGAACTCCTAAAGATATTGCAAAAGCTCCTGGAAGTTACACTGGAAAATATTTGAAAAAATTATTGAAAAAATGACTTTTGATATTTCTACAATTTCAATTCCTACAGATCCTGGAATCTATTTGATGAAAGATTCTGATAGAAAAATAATTTACATCGGCAAAGCAAAAAATCTAAAAAACAGAGTTCGTACTTATTTCAATAAAAATCAAAATTATAAAACTCAAAAACTGGTAGAAAATATTTCAGAAATTGAATTCATTTTAACTGATAATGAAAGTGAAGCTTTTCTTTTAGAATCCAACATGATAAAAAAATACCGCCCTAGATTTAACATTGAATTAAAAGATCAACAGAGATACACATATCTTCGAATCTCTGATGAAAAATACCCTAGATTACTTGTATCTAGAAGAACTAGAGATGGAAAATTTTTGGGAAAAGGAAAAACTTTTGGTCCTTTTACTCAAGGTAGTTCAAAATTACTTACAATTGGTACATTGAGAAAGTCATTTCAAATAAGAATCTGTAAAACATTGCCAAAAAAAGTGTGTTTGGAATATCATTTAGGAAATTGTGAAGGTCCATGTGAATTCAAAGATGCTCAAGAGAGATATTCGAAACATGTTGATTCTTTAGAACAAGTTCTAAAAGGAAAAAACCAAACTAAAATTTTCACAAAAAAATTAGAAGAAGAAATGCATCAGGCAGCAAAATTAGAACAATTTGAGCGTGCAAAAGACATTCGTGATACTTTGATTAGGTTAGGAAGTCTTCAAACAAAACAAAAAATGGAGTATGTTGAAAATTCTGATGAAGAATATTTTGGAATTGATATTGAAGAACAGACTGCAGTTGTGATGAATTTTAGAATGATTAATGGTGTGATTAGAGATAGTGACAAATTCTTTTTTGATCTCGTCGGTGATAACTCATTTTCAAATTTTCTCTATCAATACTATTCAACACATAAAATTCCTAAACAAATTATTGTAAGTGAATTGCCTGAAAATGAAAAATTACTTGAGTCTTTACTATCTGAACAAGCAGGATTTTCTGTACAACTTATTGCCCCCAGCAAAGGAAAGAAAAAAGATATTCTTAAATTAATTTTAAAAAATATCTCTTTAATTCGTCAAAAGGGTGGTGATCCTGGATTAGTTGAACTAAAAGAAATTTTACATCTACCTGTAATCCCTAATGTCATTGAATGTTTTGACATCTCAAATCATGGTGAAGAGTTTGCTGTAGGTTCTATGGCTCAATTTGTTGGTGGGATTCCAAACAAATCCGGTTACCGAAAATTTAAAATCAAAACTGTTACTGGACGAGATGATTTTGCAATGATCAGTGAAATCATCAAAAGGCGATATTATGGATTGTTAGAAGAAAATTCTGAGTTACCTGACTTGGTGGTGATTGATGGAGGAAAAGGACAACTTAATGCTGCTCACAAATCCTTACAATCCCTTGGTTTGAAATTACCTTGTATTTCTTTGGCAAAAGAAAATGAAGAAGTCTATGTTTTAAAAAGTAAAAACCCTATACTCATCCCTAAAGAAAAACCATCATTAAAGATTTTACAACATGCCCGAGATGAAACTCATAGATTTGGTGTAGCGTATAATCGAACAATTAGGAAAAATAAAATAAAATAGAAAAAGAAAAGTTTTGGTTAGTTTACACTAACACTTCCAACCATCCAGGGATGAACCATACAGAAGTAATCATAACTTCCTGCTTCATCAAAGGTGAATGAATAATTTCCGCTTCCCATTAGTAGGCTACTGTCAAATACTCCAGACGGACCATCTGCTGGACTTCCACCAGTTACTGTGTGTGCTGCAGTATCTACATTTGCCCATTCAACAGTGTCACCTGCATTGATTGAAATCGATGCTGGTGTGAAACATTCGTCTGTTGTTTCACATCCTGGAACTGCTGTTCCAACTGGAATATCTACAACAACTGTTTTTGGTGCTGCTGCTGCTTCTGCTGCTGCTTCTGCTGCTGCTTCTGCTGCTGCTTCTGCTGCT
>Ga0206686_1000080_pt1 | contig 30507 bp, 25 predicted proteins | sample M250012015metaG_FD_155447 | JGI IMG/M metagenome (GOLD analysis project Ga0206686, IMG submission 155447) | Ammonia-oxidizing marine archaeal communities from Monterey Bay, California, United States - M2 500m 12015 | ecosystem: Environmental > Aquatic > Marine > Intertidal zone | place: USA... | reverse complement strand
TCAAGCATATATGTGGCCGACGAATGCTGGAGAAATAGAATCATGGGCTCAACAAAATGCTTCAGGTTATGAATTATTGATACGCAGCAGTGGTAATGCTACGGATGATCCACGAGTTTTCACAATATATGGGCTGGAAAATATCGTTAGCGACGAATCAGCAATGCATCGTTTTAATGTCGTAAAAGGTAAAATACCGGCGATTGGGCAAAATCCTCCTCAAGTTTTAATCGATGAAGGAATGGCAAGTGAACTTGATTGGGATGTTTCCGATAGAGTGAAAATTTCACAAGGTTCTGCAGAAATAGAAGTTGAAGTGACGGGGATAGTTAGAGAGTTAGAGCGTACTATGGTATTCTATAGAACTGATTATTCCTCAATTGTCGGCTGGGATGCGAATGGAATAAGGTTGACATTTGATGAAGGTCAACAATTGGATGATGAAGTAAGAAGTTTGACATCAGTAGTAATAACAAAAAAAGAGTTGCTAACTGGATTTAATGAGGTTTTGAAGCAACAGGAGAAAGCAATGAAGTCAACATATATGATTGGAGCAATAATGGCAGTTGCAATTCTATTCAATACGCTGATGATGAATCTGGCTGAACGAGATAATGAATTAGCGACATTAAGAGTTCTTGGTGCAAGCATAAAAGATTTAGCAATAATATTGACCATTGAACATGCCTTCATTGGATTAGTTGGTGGTATCGCAGGTGTTGCAACATCAATTCTGATGTTCCAAGGTATGGCATCAACATTCTCTTCTTGGCAATTCTTTATGCCGGTAACCATTGATCAATTTGTGGCGTTGAAGGTATTATTGTTCATTTTTATTGCATCGTTAGCGACAACACCATTTGGTATGTGGAGAATAAGAAAAATGGACCTTTTGGATGTAGTTTCACGACACCAAAATTAGTTCTGATAGAGGAATGTTTCAATAGTTACCACCTATAGAGATGGAATTATGGAACCCGGCGCAATGGGCATGACCATTATTTTTGGTGGTGCATTTTTCATTGGTATTTGGGCAATTTTCCTTCGCAAAGGTGCGGATGTAAATGTTCGTCAAGGAATGAGTGCTGAGGGATTGCGTAATGCAAACAATGCACCTGGCTTTGGACGAGCCAAAAATGAATTTGACCGTAAACTCGCTTTGGTCGAAGAACGTAGAAGGCGACGTGAAGCAATTGAAAACCGTTTAGCATCTGAAGAAGCAGAACGTTTGGCCAATGACGAATCTGAAAGAATTGCCAAACAGGTGGCTGAGGAAAGAGAAAATGCTGAGCGTGAAAGAATTGCTGCTGAACAAGAAGCAGAGCGACTTCGCCTTGAACAAGAAGAGGAAGAACGCCTACGTTTAGAACAAGAAGAAGCAGATAGAATTGCTCGTGAAGAAGAAGAGGCTCGTTTGGCCGAAGAAAGAGAAATCTTGCGTCAACAGGAAATGGCTGATGCTGAAAAACTGAGATTAAAAGAAATAAAGAAGGCTGCAAAGCAGGCTGAAATGGAATCGCGTGAAGCAGCACAACGAGCAATGTCAGAATTACAAGAAAGATTAGCACGTGAAGGTGCTCGTTCATCTGATGTCCAAGTATCTCTAATGTGGAATAATTACAATGATTTGGACCTACACATTGTTTGTCCAAGTGGTGAACGTATCCATGGCGGTAACAAGATATCTAATTGTGGTGGCGAACTGGATGTCGATGCCAATGTAAGAGCGGAAACCAAGAAACCGGTTGAAAATGTTGTATGGCCGGAAGGTAAAGCACCTGCTGGAGTATACCAAGTCTATGTTCATCATTACAAGAAGCATGCAAAGCGTAGAACAAGAGATCCAACAAAGTTCCAAATCATTGCTTTAAACGGAGGAGAGGCTATGGAATATAATGGCGCATTAACTCACGGAGACCCAATTAAGTTAGTCTGCGAATTCAAGGTTGCATCTCCTGAGGAGAGAGCTGCTAAGAAGAGAGAACTTGAAGAACAGATATTAGTTGCAAACACTCTAGAAAATGAAGAAGAGGAAGAAGAAGAGGAATCTGATTCAGACCCTGAAGAGCAAACAATAGATGCAGAACCGAGTGAAGTGGCTGATGAGGTTTCTGAATCGGACTCGGAAGGGCAACCAATAGCCGCAACCACACAGACAAAGACCGAATTGCAAAAGCGACTAAAGCGTGAAGATGGTCGTTCTTCTGATGTCCAAGTCTCTCTAATGTGGAATAATTACAATGATTTAGACCTGCATGTGATCCCTCCAAGTGGAGAAGCAATACACGGTGGAAACAGGAGTTCTGAATGTGGAGGTGAACTGGATATCGATGCCAACGAGAAGGCTGAAACCAAGAAACCGGTTGAAAATGTTGTATGGCCGGAAGGTCAAGCACCTGCAGGAGTATACCAAGTCTATGTTCACCATTACAAGAAGCATGCTAAGCGCCGTACAAAAGATCCAACAGAATTCCAAGTCATTACTTCAAATGGAGGAGATGTTATGGAATATAATGGTGCATTAACTCATGGAGACCCGAAGAAGTTAGTATGTGAATTCACAGTAACATCTGCTGGGGAAGAAGACGATGCGTTGGATTCTAACCTTGGTGAAATCCCAGGAATGCCAGATTTAGATGAACTATCCGAACAACTGAAAGATTGAATCGGATTTCTTCTCCATAGTGGAGAAAGTCTCAAGACAATATATCTTGAAGTGTTCCCTCAGCAATAGACTTCTTGATTGAGCGAGCGATTCTTCTTCCAGTGGACATGAATGGTTCATTGATATCGGAATATGGAGAACCTCCAACGAATGGATTTGAGCCAGCGACTATTCTAGCACTTATTTCAAAGACTTTGAATTCAAGTTGGTCTGTAACAATTGTTTCAAGACAGAATGGGCCAATCATTCCTTTTGCACCCTCTTCTAGTTCAAATGATGCTGCAACAGTACCTTCTGCCATTTCAAAAGCGCGTGGTAATAGAGATTCACGAATTACTACTGGTTGATTACCAGTTACTACGAATGAAGGTTCTAATCCCTTTTCTCTTAAATCTCGAAGAGATCCCAACTTGTAAAATTCATCAACATTTGCTTCATCTCTTCTATCCATGCTCATTAATTCAAGACGTCCAAGGTTTTGTCCGGCGTGACTACCTCGGCCTTGAACTTGGAATCCATCACTTGCCGTTGGGTCAAAGAAGAAATGAAGATAATAACGGCATCCTAATGCATACTCTTGAATTGTAAATTCACCTTCTAAGTCGGCATTTCTACGGAAATCTCTGTAATCTCTAGCGATGAAATAACCTCTTCCACCCTTTGCTCCGGCATATTTGACGATAACAGGCCCATCAATGTCATGAGGGTCATTGTAGACCTTTGGCATGGTACAGCCGCCTGCTTCTAACCATTGACGCTGCCTTTCACGACTACTTTCCCAATGCAATATCCCTCTATTGCCAAATGTAGGCACTTGTAAAGTTCTGAAATTAGATGAACCAAGATACTCTACGAGTGAGCCATGAGGTATTATCACAACATTTCTTTTACGAAACCATTCAGCATAATCCAACATCTCCCGATAATCCTCAAGCATTAACCATTCATCAGGTTCAGCACCAGGGAATGCTCTGTAATATCGACGTCTGTTTTCACCTACAGCAATTCCTAATGTTTTGAAACCTTCAAGGCGAGCTCCATGAAGAATTTGCAACGAAGAGTGAGAAGCAACCACTCCAATTGTGATTTGACTTTGGTCATAGGCGGCCAACCATGTAGCCAGTGTATCGGAATCTACGCCCATGTTGAGGGGTTTAGTATTCCCCCTATATGCGTTATCCTAAATAAATGTGCAAAAGCAATAATGGAGATAATGCATTTCACAGCAACTATTTTTTGAATTTGGCCATCTGCCATTTTTCCCCTAGAGTCAATTATCATTGCAAATGGGTGTATAATTCAAAGGCTTGAAGACAATCGGCAACCATGGCAGGGAATGAACCAGCATCTAGGATGACTTACGGCGGCTATCTTCGTATTGATGATCTTCTAACATTACAAGGTGGACCACAAGGATATTCTCCCGCTCCATGTAATAACGAGTTACATTTTATTATTGTGCATCAATCATTTGAGTTGTGGTTCAAATTAGTTCTTAGAGAATTGAAAGAAGCATATCATTTATTATCGGTAAGTAGCGTTGATGAGCAATCAATTCCACAAATAGTACACCATTTTGAAAGAGTTACCACGATAATGAATTTGATGACCCACCAGTGGGATGTCATGCAAAGTCTTGCCCCTCAAGAGTTCTTAGCCTTCCGCGATAAACTGGGTACTTCATCTGGCTTTGAATCCTGGCAAATGAGAGAGTTGGAAGTAATTCTTGGCCTCGATAATTCACAACGAATGGGTGGTATGGACCCATTGGCACATATGAGAAAATTAGTTGGAGAAGGGAAAGTTAGCCAAGAGGTGTTTGACAATTTTGAACAAGTATCTTCACAACCATCTCTAAACGATGTACTAACCGATTGGTTAGGCCGCACACCAATCAACGGTTCTATTTCATCCGATACAGGTGATGATGAAGTAATTTCACAATTTGTAGAGGGTCATCTTGATGCTATGAAACTACATGGTGAGACCGTAATATCTCACATTGTCGCGATAGGACATGGAGATGAGGAACCAGTTCGGGCAAGGATTGAGGCTGGAATTGAAGGTGCGCGAACATTCTTGATGCCGGATGGAGAAATCAACAGGAGCAGAGCAGGTTTGCTGTTCATTGAATCATATCGCGAATTACCACTACTGGCTTGGCCAAGGAAATTGATTGACACTATAGTTGAATTAGAACAGTCTATGCTATTATTCCGTTTCCACCATGCTAGAATGGTTGAGAGAATGATTGGCCGAAGAATGGGAACCGGTGGTTCAAGTGGTGTAGATTACCTTGATGCAACGCTAAAGTACAGGATTTTTGTTGACCTTTGGGGAGTTCGTACTTTATTGGTTAAGCGAGATGCCTTGCCAGATGTAAAGAACAATGAATTCTATGGCTTTGCTCAATCGTGAGCAAACTTTGACAATCAATCATCTAAGTGAGGGTCAATGTCGATTGGAATTAATTCGTGGTCGTACTCATATAGAGCAATCTTGAGAGGATCTAATACGAAACGAACATCTGCTTCTTCCAGTCCATAGAGAGTAATCAATTCTGCCTTAAAAGCTTCACGAAGAACATCTTCGGAAGCGTATAATGGGGCACCCATTCCAATTTGTAGTGCACGAGCACCAATGATTCTTGCTCGTTCAAAACGTGTGTGTTGTCGTGCTGGTTTTACCATTTTATGACACCTGCGAGCGAACTCGCATTCGGGGGCTACTGCCACCTCTTTTTGAACCTACCCCTAAAGTTTGTTTCTGTTATTATTCATTCTTGCTCAAAAATCGGTTGCTTTGGACGTTTGATTTCCTTAACCCAGAGCATTATTGCGGGGGTAATTAAAACGAGCAATATCACAAACCAAATCACTGCATATAGTGCTGGGTTAGGCGTTTTTGCCGGAATTGGTATTTCATTTTCATCTTCATTAAATTCCATATTGCCAGCAGTTTCATCACTATATGATTGTAGTTGTGGAGAACCACTATTTTCTAGAATGAAAATAAGACGGCCACTCCAACCATCAAGCATTCCACTGATATTCACTCCTGCTGTATTAGAGATATTTGAATCACTAAAATCAATTATTACCGAATCTGTCGCTAAATATTGATGGGTAAAGTTTCTGCTTTCATGCTGTGTTGAATCGAGTCTCCAGATTGATAATTTTTGGCCAGCAGAATGATTCCAACGGATAATCCCATCTTTCAATATTACATCGCTAAGGCTGTTATTTTGTAATCCAATATGAGTATTGAGAGATTGATTCAGGTCAAGTGCTTGACTAGAACCAGTAAGCAATCCATTACCATCTATTACTAAACTTGGAATAAATAGTAATCGGAATTTATCATCATATCTAAATTTCGAATGATTTAGGTAAGTATAATCTTCACTCGATGCATGATGTTGAAGAATTACAGTATCGGTTCTATTTAGTGTTGCTAAATTATCTTCGACTAGTTGGCAAGGTTCACACCAATCCGCTCCGAAATATTCTACAATATGTTCGCTCTCGCTTGCTTCGCAGTCTAACGATTGCTGGTAGCATGAATAGTCAATATATTGGACTGCGAGAATGTCGCCATCATTTAAATCCGCTTCACCTTCTGAAGATGTATTTGCTATTGATGTTGAAAGCAAAAGAAATATCGCGGTCCAGAAGAAAACCCATCTCCTATTGTCGGACATTAACAAGCGCTGTGGGAATGTGTTCAAAAGGGGTCTGCAACAGGCTTCAAGCATGGACCGAGTTTGGTGGGCCCGCCCTAGCGCCTTCCCTCTCGCACTATTGGTTATTTCATTATTGATTATCGTAGTCGGTGGCACGATTCGGATTAGCGATGCGGGAGAGTCATGTCCCGATTGGCCACAATGTTTTGGCACTTGGACATTTGATGTTTCTGTTGATGAACAACAGCAATTCTGGGATGACAATCCCAATCATGAAGATTCACGTGGTATTGACCACCGTTACTCTACATTCCAAATTTTCACAGAATGGTTCCATCGTTTGCTTGTTGCAATTGTTGCAATACCTGTATTATTGAATTTTGTAATGGCCAAAAAATTGAAAGAAACTTATGGTGATAGGACGGTAAAGGTTTCTTTTCTTGCAGGAATAATGCTCATATGTCAGGCGATAGCAGGGGCTGTAACTGTTGTCCTTGATAATGTGGATTGGTCAGTAGCATTACATCTTTCACTAGCATGTATATGGGCATCGATTTTGTTGTATCAATATCTATGGATGAGAATTTGCGAAGGTGCAAATTGGTCATTATTGAAGACGTCACAACAATTCTTCAATGAACATGCTAAAAGAATTGATTCAATGGCAGCAGCAGTATTTGTATTGTTAATACTAGGTGCTTGGGTCGCTAGTACAGCAGGTGGTCAATACAATCAGGGTTGTTCAGTTGGATTTCCTAATGGATGGCCAAAATGTAATGGCGACCTCTTACCATCAGTTGATGGCCCAGGAATAATGGTGCAAATGATCCACCGCACGGGAGCATTAGTGGTTGGAATAATGCTGATATTGGCCACTGCAAGAATCACAGAAAGTGCTAGGCAAGACAAACAAGCAATTGGATTCAAAACATTTGCACATATGACAAGTGGATTGTGGAGTTTGAATGTCTTAGTAGGTGCTTCATATATCATTTTAGCAAAATTGGAAGAATTCCCTGAATGGCTTTCACTTGTACACTTAGTAGTTGGAGTCGGTAGCGTTCTAATGGCAATTTGCGCGAGTATGTTGATGCGCTTTAGCAAAGAAATATCAGTGGAATTATCAGAGGAATAATCATGACTGAGGCCACTAATGATTCAATCCCACATCCGGGAATGTTGAATGTATTTCTTCAATTAATGAAATTAAGGGTTATTGTATTACTACAAGTGACAGCAGTTTGTGCAATACTGGTTCATGATTTGTTGGCTCGACACGATTTAATAAACATAGATAGAACTTGGATGGATACGATGGAAACAGTATTCATCACTGTGGTTGCAGGTACACTTTCTGCTGGTGGTTCTAATGCTATCAATATGTGGTATGATGCAGATATTGATGTGCTGATGAAGCGTACTCAAAACCGTCCAATTCCGTTAGGACATATTTCTGCAAAGGGTGCACTAATCTTTGGAATTATCATAGCAATATTAGGTTCGTCAATGTTTTTCTTAGTTCATTGGAAGGCAGCATTTTGGTCCTTTTTTTCAGTTGGATTTTATGTTTTTATTTATTCAATGCTACTAAAACGCAGAACTCCACAAAATATCGTTATCGGTGGTATTGCAGGGGCGACTCCACCAATAATTGGTTGGGCAGCAGCTGCAGCAGGTTCAATCGAGTCAAGCAATCCTTTTGATTTGGGTTCGGCAATTCCTTGGATGTTATTCATGCTAATTTTCTTGTGGACCCCTCCTCATTTCTGGGCTTTAGCACTGTATCGTTCTGGTGAGTATGCCAAAGCAAATGTACCGATGATGAATGAAGTAAAGGGTCCAAAGCGTACCGTCACGGAGTCAAAAATTTACTGTGTTCTATTATTGCTATTGGGTTCAGTACCACTGTTTTGGCCCGAATCTGGGTTGCCATTACTATGGTCAATTATTGCGACTGGACTGTCATTGTGGTATGCAAAATCGGTTTGGAGCATAGATCCAATAGAAGAATTTGATGAAAATGGAAGAATGCCAAAAGCGGCTAAATCATTCTTCCGTTCATTGTATTACTTAGGGTGGATGTTCCTTGTTTTAGTAGTGGTATGTGCCATCCCTCCTGAGTTACTTGGCTCTCTTGGCCCAAGAGTTTGAAAGTGATACACTGCATGGATATTACCTATTGATATTGGCATGATGGTGAACCGTCATCTTGATGACGGGTCCGCTGGTGGCCGCAACTACAAGCGGTGATCGCATAGCCTGGCCATTGCGCTGGATTGCTAATCCAGTGGGCTCGTTCTCACGGGAGTTCGAATCTCCCTCACCGCGCCATATTACTTTCTTCAGTCAAAGAAATCATCAAAATCATCGTTACTAATAGGTGACTTGTTACGAGTTCTTGCAGCAAGAACTCTCTTCAATCTCTTTCTTCTCTTCAAAATGAGAGGGATCATAATAATACTCAAAAACAAAATCGTAATGAGTGTGCCACCTGAATATAGGAAGATGTCTTTTTGCATTGCGTCTTGCAAATCTCCAAGCCACGGCACTCCTAGAGGAGGTTCTACTGGTGGTGGGGGTACAGGGATAATATGTTGATTATATTGCCACCAGAGGTCTTCAATGTGGACTCTATTGACATTACTAGATGGATAAGAAGCCACAGTATTTTCATTTCCGACCCAATCTATTGGTGCAAGAATGTAATAATATGTTCTATATGGTCTAATTCCATCAATTTCGCTTCCACTTTGATTGAAATATCCAGTTTCACCAGGTATTGACAGGATGTCGCTAGCAATTGGCGTAATGAATTTCAAATCAACATTGACTGGACGCGACTCAACTCTGTACAAGTTCCAAGAAACCGGACCGCTTATTTCGTGTTCTGGCCATGTCCAAGTCAAATTAACTTCATAGCACATATTCCATTCTCTAGAAATGTCATAACAATCACTTGAGTTGGTGAAGTCGTAGCTAGAAACAAAATTGGAAATTGTAACAGATGGTGGAAGAGCATCACCACAAATCATTCCAGCACTTCCAGCAGCATTTCTTACAATACTGGCTTTTTGAAAGTCTGGGACTCCGGCTCTATCGGCAGGGATAATGACATATGAGGCACAATCGCCGGTCTCTAAGAGGTTAGGGTCAAGCCAATGGTCTATGGTGATTGGAATAGTCGCAACTGCAGTATCAAGGGTTAACTCTCCCCAAACAAGTGGGTTTATTCCCCCGTCTGTCTCTGGGAAATAAGTTGAACTAGTTTCGGAACCTATGATTTTGAATATCTTCCATCCTCCGAGATATGGATTTGACAAATCTCCCGAAGCAGTCCAATTTAATTCGATTTGACCGTCTTTGAGGAGAGAATAATCAACCTCGCCCAAAGTAACATTTGCTTCAGGTAATTCTCCTACGATTAGAATCGCTCCGTTTGAAACCATCTCCAAAGTGAATGTTCCATCTTCATTATTCGTTAGAATATTTGGTGATTCAATATATGACCAAATATTATCGTTCAGAGAATCAATTTGGCGGACATCAACAGTTGAGAGGTTGACATTTGAGGGTAATATTGCACTCATGTTGAGTGTTATTACCATTGACTCCATTCCAACATTGGCAGAACCATCCGCAATTGAGAGGATGTCAAAAGACATTAATTGCAATGGTTCTTGTCCCGAGCCCACGCCATAATTTATTCCTAATACCGGCAATATTGATTCTGTTTCAAGATATGCTTCTGAACGGGTGATTGCACTTCCAGTGTAATATGGCTCATCACTAATCTCAATATAATCGAATATTGTAATATCTTCGTGAACAGTATCAATAGTTCCAAATGCATCTATAACTCTAAGCGTAATAGTGTGGTCTCCCAACCCCAAAACACTCCCACTGATGTTTAGAACTTGCCCATATCCTAAGTTGATGATTCCTGAAACCCACCACGAATAATTTAGAGGCTCAGCAGCGGTAGTACCACTTTTCCCAACCATCTCAATATTGTCACCAGTATTGTATTTCCCGTTGGAATTTTCTTGTTGTATTGCTGCGTTAATATTGCCTGCAAGAACATCTGCTTGTTCACTAATAATATTATTTGAAGTGCTACTATCTGGCCCTTCAAGATATGTGTTTGGAACAGAGGTCATTAGGATTCTATTGTCTCCTGTAACAGTGATATTAAATTTACAAGCCTGACTTTCACCTGGTAATAGTGAAGTTATCTGGCATTGCTCTTCCATTTTCAATTCACTGCTAAGGTCATATATCTCAAACACAACGAAGAAACTATCAATCGTTTTATTGCCTAAATTGATTATTTCCGAATATACCATTTCGCTGCCAAAGTAATAGTCTTCTGAAGAAGAGTCATGCCCAGGAGCCATCAACGATACGCTAATATCTATTGTATCATCAATAATAATGAGTGTCGAAGTGATGTCATTGAAATCATTTTGGTCGCTATGAGGGGTGCCAGTGCTGTTATACAGGCCCCATTTTAGAATATATTCGCCCTCAAATGGGTAATTGAATACTGGCATTATGTGACTATAAGGCATTACTACTCCCCAAGAGTTTAATCCAGAGTTGAAGGAATATGCTTCTGTAAGAATCACAGATTCGGCCTGATCCCACAATTGCCACCCAATGGTAGCATTGAAGTTACATGAACCACAACTGTTGACAGTTCCCTTTGCCTTAAGAGAATAATCGGTATTTGAATTGAGTATTTTTTGGCCGTCATAGATGGCAAGGTCATCTATGTCATCATAAGGCTTCCAAGAGTCATCAACATCCAAGTCAACAAATGACTGAGATATGTTGAAATTATATTTGAAAAGATCATTGCTCGGTATTTGATCAGATTCATCAAATGAAAATACAACTGTGATTATTCCTTCCGTACCTGAAGCCGGAGTCCAAGTATTGGCCGATGTAAAATTTGAGTATTGCCCCGGAGCAATATTTACCATTGCAAATTGACCTCTCGCATCAAAGTTTGATTTACAAACATAGCCATCAAAGTCACCAGCACAAACATACCAACGCATCCCTCTGTCCAATCCAGCAGATCCCAAACCCTGATTCTTTACCTGAGCAGTAAACGAAAATGTGTCATAGGATGAGGCCCAATTGTCTTTACTAGGTGAAATGCCATCGGTAATTGCAAGGTCACCGGTGACAGAAGCACTCACTTCTGGTAGAGTTGCAAGGCCTCCGAGTGAAGAAATAAGAAGTAATAATACGAGGCACAAACTACTGCTTTTGGACCTGAAATGATATGGCTCGCACTGCGACATCACCCAGTGCCTTACAAGGGGGATTCAAAGAGTCATCGCCCACGAATGGGTTTGAGGTGGTAAAAAATGAACTTTTACGATTAGCCGAAAAGCATTTCCGGCATATTGGCAAAAGCGATTTTATATTGCCCTCGCCGGAGAAATATGCGGCAACCTCTTCAATCGTCAAACAACACCTCGTATTATGCAGGAACTCGTTTGCTCTCATACTGAGAGGGAAGATGGAGCAATAACTGCAGTCATTGAATTTCTAACAGCGTTTGTTTTATTCTTGATGATATTAACTGCATTTTTGTCTTTAGCCCAATTACAAATGGGTTCGAATGACCCTGCTCTTGACCGATTGGATGGTGCTGCAGTTCTTGGTATGGATCGTATTAGTTCTGACGAAGGATGGTTTGTGCCTCTAAATAATGAGGTATTGGATTTTGATAATGCAACTGCGAATTGGCATTTGTATTCAGCCGAGCAATTAGATGCAGGAAGGGTACAAGCGGGGCTATTGGCTGATGGTGAAATCAACGAAACTAAAATCAATGCATTACACAATGTCAGTGAAGATGGTTTTGCATTAGGAATAGGATTGCAGGAGGGGTATAGTTTCCATCTCAATATAATGGTTACAGATAGTAGTGACCTCCAACGAGTCAACAAAGTATTGTTTGATGGTGGTACAGATAAATACGGTACGCGCTCATCTTCAACTTCTTACCGCAATTTCTATCAAAATGATGAAACGATTCAAATAATTCTTGAAGTTCATGATGGAGGGCGCAAAGAGAATCAATTACAGATAACGGAAGTACATCCGCGTCCAACACAACTCGGGCCAGAATGGATTGAAATCTATAATCCGAATGACTTTGCCGTATCTTTGTATGGCTGGTCACTCACACACACCTCTGGTTCATCAACCTCAAATCTGCTTCTAAAACAAGGGATAATCACCGGCCACGCAACTGCAATATTTACTGGAGACCCTTCAAGTCAAGAATCCGGAAATGCAAGTGAAGTTATTGATTTGGGGGCTGAAGGTTTTCTTGGAGTCGGCTCAATTGATAATTTAGCAAATGGCAACGGGCAAATAGCGTTGAAATATACGCAAGTGTTTGAATCACGTCCTGTTGACATTCAACGAATTAATTGGGGCGGAGATACAGGTTTGTTCCTGATAAATGGCCAATCGATTGTTTGGGATGGCACATCGATGTTTGATTCTGCTTCATGGTCAATTTCCGATGACCCCACTCCAGGAAATTGATTATTGGAATTGATTTTCATTAATCGCTAGAATTGTCAATAACACAATTAACAAACGGTTTGCGGCGCACAGTTCATCAACTCAAACAGTTTCGTCGTATTTGTTCCCATGCAGCCCGCAGCAGTATACACTCGTGACAGATGCGTAACGGGCATCCACGGATTAGATGAAATTCTTCGCGGCGGAATACCATATGGCTCAACAGTATTATGTTCAGGAACATGTGGTTCTGGAAAGACTACAGTTGCAATGGAATTCTTGGTTAGAGGAGCACTTGCAGGCGAGGCATGTGCGCATTTCACCGCGACTGAACCCTCTGTCAAGTTATTGGAAAACATTCGCCAATTTGCATTTTTTGATATGAATATGGTCGACACTGGATTGATCAATGTTTTCGATATGGATGTACTATATTCTTGGCTGGGATTAGAAAAATCATCCTTTGATTTGGACGATGTTCACGCTCTAATCAAAGCGATTGTTGATATTGTCAATACAATTGGTGTCACACGCTTAGTAATAGACTCCGTAACGACACTATGTTACAAGATTAAGTCTGAACAACTAATCCGAGATTTCCTTTTTACTTTAGGAAAGAAATTGTCAACCTTAGGTTGTACAACCATACTAGTTTCAGAAATCACATCCGCTACAGAAAATGCTCATTGGTCATCTTTCGGTGTTGAGGAGGCAATTGCTGACGGCATTATTGTAATGGGTGACGTTGAAAGAATGGGGCACCTTCTAAGATTTTTACAAGTAGTAAAAATGCGTGGAACTTCACATTCTAGGGCAAAACATGCTATTGAATTAACTCCTATCGGTGTAATGTTAACTCCTATGCTCAAATGGGGCGCTTATAGCGACAAGCAAGGCAAATGGGGTGCTTGATAATGTTTGAACTTGACCAAAGAATTGCGGAACAACTCACAGAAGTTGCTCTAAATAGCGCTGTTCAAGTTCGTTGCGGAAACTCAAATGCGTTCATGGTTACTGCTAGTACCATGGTTCCATTAATGCAAATGTTTGAGATGGGCGGAGTTTACATTTCTGGAAGCAGAAGTGCAATGGAAATGATTGAGGCATTTGAGACAATTGGAATAGATGTATCTCACATTCAATTTATCGATTTAGTTTCTTCAGGCGTATTAGGTGGAACAGATGTTGACAGAACAAATATCCATTTCGTTGATTCACCAATTATGTTAGAGTCTGTATTGCTTAGAACTCTCTATCTATTGAGAACAACAACACTTGAGCGAAATTTCGTAATATTGGATAGTGTGAATTCATTGGCGATATACAACGAGGATAGGATGCTTGCAGAGTATCTTCATACATTCATTAACACCTTTAGGCAAAGAGAAGTTCTTTCCGTAATATTGAATGTTCCAGACCAAACACCGCCATTGGTATTATCAAATCTGGATTTGTACTGTACAGATCTAATCGACAGAGGACAAGTCGTAATTCATTGAGGTAATTGTTATGAGTAAACAGTATAATTTCAAGAAAGAAGACGAAGACTTCTTCGGAGCAGTGGGCTCTTTTGGAGTTCCAAAATTCGATGGTGAAATGCATGGTGGTGTTCCAAGAGGATTCACGATGGTCAGCTTTACCGATACAGGTTCAGGTTCTGAATTATTTGGCAAGCAATTCACATCACCTGCTGAGGAATCAGAAAACACACTATATGTTTCAACCAATGAAGGCCAACAAGAAATAGCCCGTGTTTTTAAGAAATATGGTTGGCCTTTGGACATCAGTGTTAGAACCATTGGAGAAGAATACAATAGTGAAGTATTGGAAAAGGAACTTCTGGCTAGCAGATACCGGCTTGAGGGATTTAGACTAGAGGATATTCAACGTTTGGCACAAACAAGGTTTGTTGATGAAACGCACCAAGATTACCTGACTGAAGTAACAAATGAAATCATGTCGCTTGGACCTTATTTTAGGGTTGTAATTGATAATTTAGATTTCTTCTTACAAAGAGAAGATAATGCCAAAGTTGTCGCCATGGTAAGAATGTTACAAGCACATGCACAACTGATGCGCGGTCTATTGTTAATCAACATCTCTAACGACGGTTTAAACCCTACAATAAAGCAAGAATTGTCTTCGATTGCCGACATGGTGTTATCATTCAAAGTCAGAACAATTGGAACCGATTTTGAAACCTCAATGATCGTTTCAAAATTCCGTAACGCACCTGAGAATTTGAAAATCCTCGTGTTCAGAGTTACACCTGATGAAGGTATTACCCCTGAAACAGTAGAGCGTATTTCTTGAGCATTGATTGTAATGCACTGGTTGATGCCACTGCATTCAAGGCGACAACTCAAAATGCAAGCCCTAGCCCGCGAAAGATATGGCTACGCGTGATGCTACTGGAGGTTTTGACCCATCCGGCATCGATGAAGAGGAATGGAATAAATTGAAGTTACAACTTGAAGCAACCATTCCAAATTATGACAAAGTCAATCGGTTGATGACTTTCGGACAAGATAAAAGGTGGAGAAAAAATGTCCGAAACCATGCCACTGAAGGTATGAAAGTCCTTGAAGTAGGTTGTGGCCCAGGCTCATTCGCAGAAGATTTAGTGGGCTTAGATGTCACATGCCTTGACCCATCAGCTTTGATGCTAAAATATGCCAAAGAACGTGTTGATGCGGCACGGGTTTCTCGCGGAGAGTCACCGGCAAATTACGTGGAAGCGATTGCGGAAAACATTCCCTTGCCGGACAATACATTTGACATGGTGTTTTGTTTATTTTCGTTTAGAGATTTCAAGGACAAAAGGCAGGGATTAACGGAGATTTTTAGAGTTCTAAAGCCAGGTGGCCAACTAGTGATATGTGACGCTGGAAAAGCAAATTGGTTACACGGGCTATTCGGCGCTATTTGGATGGCAACGGTGGTCCAATTGATGGCGCGAATTGTCACCAAAGAGAAGAATCATCCTTGGAAAGGACTTGCGAGGACTTATACTCATTATGGTAGTAATGGATATTATCGAAAAATGATGAGAGAAGTTGGCTATAATGAGGTACAAGGTCGCTTATTGCTTCCTTTCGGAATGGCGAGTAGATTCCGCGCAAGAAAGCCACAATGAGCAAATTTCGCTAAGGTCAAAACCTTGGGAAATCATTGTTTTTGACATTTTGTGGGGCGAAATTGGCAAATTGAAGCCCCACTAATCTCATAAACCCCTTTCATCTCGCCGTCAGTATTGGTGATTGTTATGGGTATGGCTGAAGTTCTCCGAAGCATCAAGGATGCGGAACAGGCTGCTGAAAAGCGCTTGTCTAACGCACAAGATGAATCCTCAAAAATAATGTCTGATGCACGAAGAAAAGCATCTGAACTAATCACCGAAGCAACAGATGATTCTGTGAAGAATACTCAATCAGTATTGGATAAATCACGTAAAGCAGCAAACAAAGATGCTGATAAGGTCAAATCCAAGGGAGCAAAAGGAGTCGAAGCAATCGAATCCTCTGCAAATGGTCATCAAGGCGATGCAGTTCAATTAATCGTAGATTCTCTAATGCCACAATAAGGGTGATTCAATGTTTGTAACTGTTGACATGTCCCGTTTGACAGTGGCTGCCCCTGTCAATAAGATGGAGCAGGTACTGCGTATTTGTTCGGACATGGGTTGTGTACACATTGAGGAATATGGCAATTTTGAAGATGGGATTGGAGTGGGTCAAGCAATCAATAGCGAAAATGCAAATTCAGTCAGCTCTCTACTAACAAAAGTACGTGGTGCTAATGCCCATTATTCTCCAAATAACGTAAAGGGGCCAAAGTCGGCTTCTGAAGTACAAAAATTGATCAATTCTGGCTTTGAAGAAATTGTAGACCAAGGACTAGCACTCGCAGATGCCGTAAGAGATGCTGAAGCAGAGATTGAATCCAAGAGTAATCAACTTGCAATCTTGAAGAGAATTGAACCACTTAATATTCCACTAGATTTGCTAACGAGCACAGACCGTTTGGAGGTCTATGTAGTAGAGTCAGCAAAATCAAAAACACTTTACAACACAATTGTCCAAGATTTAGGTAAGGACGTGGAAGTGCATGCTGAATCAAATGTAATAGCAATCGCATGCCTCCCTACACATGCTACAGATGTTCAATTGATTATGAATGAGCAAAATGCAAGAGCAATTCAAGTCCCTAGTGGAGTTGGTTCACCTTCAGAGGTAATCGCCTCACTGAGCAAAGAAATTGACAAACTAACGATTTCTGTGAGTGAGAATAGCACAGCAGGAGATTCATGGATTGCATCCCATGGCAGAGACATAGTAATAATGGAAGAATATCTTACAAGAGAAGATGCAATCTTTACAGCACCAACACTTTGTGCAGTATCAAATCAGGCATTTGCAATCGATGCATGGGTTCCAACTTCTAATGCAGCCATGATAGAGAGTGAACTTTCATCTGTCGCTTCGCATGTTGAAATTGAAGAGTATGTTAACGAACATCATCACGATGAAGATGATGGGCACCATCATGCAACCCCTCCAATCGCATTAGAAAATGGAGATGTTTCAAAACCATTTGAGGTGCTTGTTGATTTGGTAGGTCGCCCAAAGTATGGCACAATTGACCCTACAATATTGATGATGGTAACATTCCCTATATTCTATGGGATGATTTTGGGAGATTGGGGATATGGAATAATAATTCTACTTCTAGCAAATTGGCTTGGAAGTAAACCGTTCGCTGTTGAACCAATAGCCAAGAATGGAATGACTATCCTAAGATGGATGGGTGTTTGGTGTATCATTTGGGGAATTATTTTCGCTGAAGGATTTGGATTCATTTGGGATGGTTCAGAAGGAGCAACAGGGCCACATATTGGGATAGTTGCAGATTTCTATACATGGACATACAACACATTCCATGTTCCTCAAGTTATTGGTGACTTGACCGGATTAACTGGCTTACACATGCCTTTCCACAGAGCTGTAGAAGGACATGGATTACAAGAATATATTCTTCTTGCAGTCTATATCGGAGTTGTACATCTCTTCGCAGGTTCTATTATTGGATTTATCAATGTCTACAGAGCACACGGACTTACAGCCGCATATTTTGAAAAGGGTTCATGGATACTGATTCTCATCGGTGGTTTCATGCAATGCAGAAACCTGGTTAGTGGATACAATGAATTGTTTGAATTCCAGATATGGACTGCGTTTTTGTTGATTGGAATTGGTAGCCTAATAATCGGTCTTGCAGTGTTTGAGAAATTAGGATGGATTGGTGGGATCATCATGGGTCCAATTGAGACATTCGGTCTTCTTGCAAATACACTCTCTTACTTGCGTATTATGGCAGTCGGTGTATCTGGTGTTAAAATCGCAGAAATCTCAATTACAATGGGATGGCAAATGATGTGGGGTGGAGATATTATCAGTTTTATTTTCGGATTCATTATTTTCATCTTCATACAAATATTCGCTTTAGGCCTAGGGATACTCTCGCCGAGTATTCACGCAATCCGTCTCCACTTTGTGGAATGGATGGGCAAGTTTTACGATGGCTCTGGTGTGATTTTCAATCCACTAGGCGGCCGCACCCTACATGTTGAGGGTATATCACAGTCCACTGGACAATAACGGAGGTAGCAAAAATGAATGTAAACACCCTAAAAAATAGCCTACGCGCACTGATTGTAATGCTGGCACTAACCCTTGTAGCACAAGGTGTAGCAGCAGAAGCAACCGATGACGCAACATCAGGAATAACTGGAGATATCGGAGTCGGTCTTTCCCTTGGCCTTGCCGGAGTCGGTGCAGGTATTTCTCAAGCAGGAATTGGCAGCGCAGCTGTTGGTATGCTTGCTGAGGACAGTACCAAGTTCGGTACTGCAATTATCTTCACGGCTCTACCTGAATCCATTGTGATTCTAGGTGCATTGCCAATGTTCATCTGATGATGGCACAACAGATTGGGTTCTCCCAATCATATGAATAAACTCGGAGGAAATATCATGACACTTGAAACATTAGCAAAAGACATCGCATCATCTGCGGAAGTAGAAGCAAAAGCCATCTTGAAAGAGGCAAAGGCTTCAGCCAAGAAGATTGTTGCAGAGGCAGAAGCCAAGGCCAATACTATCCGCGAGGAAGCAGAAAGCCGTACTTCACGTGAGGCAGAACAACTTGCAAGAGAAATCGTTGCAAGTGCTCGTCAATCAAATCAAAAGGATGTGCTTGTAGCACGCCGCGCAGTATTGGATGCCACATTTGAAGCAGCACGAGGACAACTAGCAGACCCAGCATTATCTGGAAGGGCTTCAATTCTAAAAGGATTGATGGCTCAAGCAGATGAAGTGGCGGTTGGCGACTTTACTGTTCGCCCAGTTGCAATTGATCGTGCGGCTCTATCTGATATCGCTGGCTCTAGAGGCATGGGCGATGATGTTGATGGCTTAGGCGGCTTTATTCTTGAAGCAGCAGATGGTTCAGTTTCTTTCGATATGAGATTTGATACGCTACTTGACCAAGTATGGACAGATAAGCGTGCTTTAATCAATTCAACACTTTTTAATTGAGGAATAATTATGTTAATGCTCGGTAGTAAACCCTATGTAGCCACTCGCGCTAAATCGCGTAGGCAAAAACTAGCGGATCGAGCACGACTACGTCAGTTAATCAATCAGTCACCGGAACAAATGACCGTTGCTGTTGGTGATATGGGTTACCGCACAGAAATGGATTTGTATGCCGGAAAATTTTCTGGTGGAGATTTAGTTGAAGCAGCGCTTACACACAATTTAGAGCATGAGTTGAAGGAGATTGTAGGAATGTGCAGTGGTCCAATCCGTGCAATTGTAGAAATTTACACTCTTCGTTTTGAATATCAAAATGCCAAAGTAGTTCTGCGAGCAGCAATTAACAATGTAGACCAAGAGAAAGTGTCAAACAGTATCTTGCCAGCATTGAATGATATCAATACCCCTTGGTTAAAAATGATAGAAAATTCAGATGATCTAAGGTCAGCAGCAACTCAAATGCGCAGAATGTCATTCGGTTCAGACTTAATGTCTCTACCAGATGATGCGAAATTAGCAGATTATGAGAATGCACTTGACAGACATTATTTCAAAAAGTCATTAATATCACTTAACCAAAAAGGTGCAGAAGTTAGATTTTTGAGAGATTTGCTAAAGTCAGAAATCGACCACCGCAACATCCTCAATATCATAGAGGCCGAAGCAGTTGGCATCGGCAACGATGAAATCATAGAGATGCTAATTCCAGGAGGAAGATTGATTCCAGAAAGAGCATTCTCTTCTATTGCAGCAGGTGGAAAAAGAGCAGCACTTGACATTTTGAGAAGTGCTAATCGATTTGAGATGCAATCATTTGAAGAAGCATTAACAGTATCAAAATCCGAAAATAGCCTTGATTCAGTAATTACTTGGTTTAATGCTAGAGAACACGCATTATTACAACGCATGAGCTACCTACACCCCGTTTCAGCCTTACCTGTTGTCAATTATGTGGCATTGAAGGTACAGGAAGTTACAGATTTGCGTTTAATCGTTCGTGGACGTCTAGCAGGACTGCCACCTGAAGTGTTAGAGGCACACATACTCTGAGGTGAAAATATGGATATCGTAATAGTCGGCACACCAGAATTCACACTCGGATTCCAGCTAGCTGGAATTTCTACACTCTACAATCCAGAAGATGATGAAGCGATGGCTTCAACATTGAGAGGATTACTAAATAACAAAAATGTGGGGGTTGTCGTAATAGACTCCGCAACCCAATCCACATTGCCTGAGCGTCTTCGTGAAAGACTCTCATCATCCGTCTCCCCAACCGTTCTTGGTATCGGTACTGAGGAGGACACCGCTTTGCGAGACACAATTCGTAAGGCAATAGGGGTCGACCTATGGAAGTGAAATTCCAAAACAAAATGGAGGAATAAAAAATGAAGAATGAAGGATTGATTTACCGTATTTCAGGTCCAGTGGTTACTGCCATTGACATGAAGGCGGCTATGTACGATGTTGTCCGTGTTGGTACGGAAGGACTGATGGGCGAAGTGATTGAATTGCACGGCGATAAGGCTGTTATCCAAGTTTACGAGGATACATCTGGAATACGCCCTGGAGAAGTAGTAGTGAATACCGGTGAGACTCTTTCAGTTTCTCTTGGACCAGGTTTGCTAACTCAGATCTATGATGGAATTCAAAGACCTCTTCCTACACTTGAAAAAGAGATGGGTGTTTTCCTAACTCGTGGTGTAGATGCTGATGCATTTGACCTAGAGAAGATTTGGACCTTTGAGCCGCAAGTCTCTGTTGGAGATAGCGTCGTTGGAGGGCAGGTCGTAGGCCATGTCCAAGAAACTGACACCATCGTTCACAAGATTATGGTTGTCCCAGGAAAGGGCGGAGTAGTCAAGTCTATTGAATCTGGAGATTTCAACGTCACACAAACCATCTGTACCTTCGAAGATGGAAGTGAAATGCAGATGATGCAAAAGTGGCCTGTTCGAACTCCACGCCCATACCAACAAAAGTATCCACCAGTAATCCCTCTTGTAACTGGAATGCGTATTCTTGATTTCCTTTTCCCATTGGCAAAGGGTGGAGCAGCTGGTATTCCTGGACCTTTTGGTTCCGGTAAGACAGTTACTCAACAATCTCTTGCAAAGTATTCCGATGCACAACTTGTTGTTTACATCGGTTGTGGAGAGCGTGGAAATGAGATGACTGAAGTATTGGATGAGTTCCCTCATCTAATCGATCCAAATACTGGAAAGCCTTTGATGGAAAGAACAGTAATGATTGCAAATACATCAAATATGCCTGTTGCTGCACGAGAAGCATCTGTGTACACAGGAATTACAATCGCCGAGTACTACCGTGACATGGGTTACGACGTCGCTCTGATGGCTGATTCCACATCTCGTTGGGCTGAAGCAATGCGTGAGATTTCCTCTCGTCTTGAAGAAATGCCTGGTGAGGAAGGATATCCTGCTTATCTATCAACTCGTATTGCTGAGTTTTACGAACGTGCTGGCCGTGTTGAGACATTGAATGGTGAAGACGGTTCCATTACTGTAATTGGTGCTGTATCGCCTCCTGGTGGTGACATTTCAGAACCTGTATCACAAGGTACACTTCGTATTGTCAAGGTTTTCTGGGGTCTAGATGCAGGTCTTGCAAGACAACGTCACTTCCCAGCGATTAACTGGTTGAATTCATATTCACTATACCCGCAAAGTCTTGACCAGTGGTTTAGAGATAACATTGCACAAGATTTCCCAGAAGTTCGAGTTGAACTTTCTGGATTGCTGCAAGTAGAATCTGAGTTACAAGAAATCGTACAACTTGTCGGTTCTGATGCACTTCCGGTTGACCAACAATTAACACTTGAAGTCGCTCGTATGATTCGTGAGTATTTCCTACAACAAAACGGATTCCACGAAGTAGATGCATATTGTGATATCAATTTGCAATACAAGATGGCAAAGGCTATCTTATCATTCCAAGAATCAGCTAAGTCTGCAATGGCATCTGGAGCACAACTAGGAGATGTAGTAAACGTCCCTTCGCGTTCAGATTTAATGCGAGGTCGTTTGAACAAAGGATATGTCGATACCATCGATGACATGGTCAAAACCATGACTGATGAAATCGCTGCTACCGTGGAGGAGAACTGAGGGGGAATTATCATGACTGGAAAGGAATATAGAACAATTACTGACGTCAAGGGACCTCTAGTTTTCTTGAATAAGACCGAACCTGTTGCATTTGGTGAAATCGTATCTCTACGATTATCCAATGGAACGATTAAGAATGGGCAAGTCCTTGATACATCTAACGATTTAGTTATCGTACAAGTATTCGAAGGAACTGCAAAGATTGACAGAGAAGCGGGTGTGACATTCTTAGGAGATGTTTTCAAACTCCCTGTTTCAACTGATTTAGTCGGGCGTATTCTCGATGGTGCTGGAAGACCTCGTGATGGTGGACCAGATATCGTTGCAGAAAAGTACGACGATATTATCGGTGCTGCTATCAACCCGTTCAGCCGTCGTAGCCCACACGATTTCATTCAAACTGGAATTTCCGCTATTGACTGTTGTACTTCATTAGTTCGTGGACAAAAGTTGCCGATTTTCTCAGCATCAGGTCTACCGCACAATGATATTGCACTGCAAATTGCTCGTCAAGCGAAGTTAACAGGATCTGATGAAGAGTTCGTAGTAGTATTCTGTGCTATGGGAATTACTGCAGAAGAATACAATTTCTTCCGTGCTGATTTGGAGAGAACTGGTGCGCTTGAAAAGGCGGTATTATTCGTTAATCTAGCGGATGACCCTGCTGTTGAGCGTATTATTACTCCTCGTCTTGCTTTGACCGCCGCAGAATACCTTGCATTCGAAAAGGATTACCACGTACTGGTCATCTATACTGACATGACAAATTATTGTGATGCTCTACGACAAATTGGTGCTGCTCGTGAAGAAGTACCTGGACGCCGTGGATATCCGGGATATATGTACACTGACTTAGCAATGCTTTACGAGCGTGCTGGATTGATTAAGGGTAAGAAGGGTTCAATCACTCAATTCCCTATTCTAACAATGCCTGGTGACGATATTACTCACCCTATTCCTGACTTGTCTGGATATATTACTGAAGGGCAAGTGGTTATTTCTCGTGAATTGCACCAGCAAGGTATCTACCCACCGATTAACGTATTGCCTTCATTGTCCCGTCTAATGGGCTCCTGTATCGGTGAGAAGACAACTCGTGAAGATCACAAGTCTGTTTCCGACCAGATGTATGCAGCATACGCACAAGGCCGTGAACTACGTGGTCTAGTAGCAATTGTTGGTGAAGATGCACTAAATGAACGTGACAAGCAACTACTGGATTTCTCCGGTGTATTTGAAGACAAGTTCCTTCGCCAATCCCGCGATGAAGACCGCAGTATTGAAGAAACACTTGACCTATGCTGGACTTTGATGTCTGCAATAGATACCAAATACCTAGTACGTTTGGACCAAAAGTGGATTGACAAGTATCATCCTGATAACCGGAAGTGAACTTTCTAACGTAGAATTGAAGAGAGGTGAAAGTTATGGCACTTGATATTAAACCAACACGCAGTGAACTTATCAAACTCAAGGGCCGCATTAAGCAAACCAAGAATGGGTATAAACTTCTCAAGATGAAGCGTGACGGTCTTTTCCATGAATTCCGCAAGTTATTGTCTGATATGATTGAAGCAAAGCGCGACCTTACCGTCACTTATCGACTAGCAAAGCAACGCATTGACTTAGCTAATGCGATTGAAGGTGGTTTGGCAGTTCGTGCTGCTGCAATAGCCAATACAGCCACTCCGCAAGTTGAAGTTGAACGCCGAAACATCATGGGTGTTGTAGTGCCAAGTGTCAGTGGAAGTAATTTGAAGTCAACATTTTCTGAAAGAGGTGTTGGTTACATTGGTTCTTCACCATATATTGATGAGGCTAGTGATTCCTTTGGTAATTTAATCGAGAAGATTGTTCATGCTGCTGAAATGGAAGGTACACTGAAAAGATTACTGTCAGAAATTGAAGCAACAAAGAGAAGAGTCAATGCACTTGAGTACAAGGTAATTCCTGAATTAGAAGAAGCAAGAGTTTTCATCCAACTTCGTCTTGAAGAAATGGAAAGAGAAGAAACCTTCCGCCTAAAGAGATTCAAGAATAAGTGAATAATATTCACCAATATCTTCACTACAGTTGAGGCTGTGTTAGGGATTGATTGAAGACGGAGTGGTGTTGAGCGTTATCTTGAGGTGGCTGTTGCATGAGCGATGATAATGATTCAACAGTTGACCCTGAACAGATGAATGCTCACAAGAAAGCGTGGGACCAGTACGCTCTTTTGGCGAATATTCTAGGCAGAGAATATTACTTGATTGAGCAAGTTGGTGGTCGATGGCCTAGTTGGGTCATAGATGTCAAACAAGATGGAGATGTCCACCTATCTTTGAAAAAGGTCAATCATCATTTAGACAAACTCGGTTGGATGGTAAGATTAACCGAAGATGAACCTTGGTTAGCAACAATTCTTCCAATACCAGACAGACAATTTCCTCCAATAACACTACACTTTTTCTTGTGGTCAATGACTGCATTAACAGCAACATTAGCGGGGTCGTTGTGGATAGAAAACTCCTCTCCTTCTGAAGGTTGGTTCGGACATGGACTATTCATTGATTCATTCATTGGATTCACATTACCAATTTTAGCAACGCTCTTTATTGCATCACTAATACAGGTCAAGGTTGCAGCAAAGCAGGGCCTTAGAATAGGGCATATTGCGCCAATTCCAGACATTTCAATTGCCTTTTGGTCTGTGGGATTATTTTCACCATCATCATTAATATGGCCTTTTGGCCTATTGCTAATTTCAACATTACCTCGTATGAGTTCACGTCCATGGGATAACCGGAAGCAATTAGGTACGATATCACTTATCGCTCCATCAATAATGATCTGTAGTGGTTTTATTTTGTGGGCCATTGGATTATTCCTGACTCCCGAATTGGTTGAATTAGTTTCAGCACCTCGTTCTATAGAACCGCCGCTAATTGTTGAATTAGTTGCAGTTGCATTTTTTGATGATATCCACATTAGACTTGCTTGGGCACATCCATTAGCAAAAGCAGGTTCAGTTCTAACATTCTTCGGTTGGATTTCGCTGTTGCCTATCCCAACATTCCCAGGTGGGAGATTGATGGTCGCACGTCTTGGTTCTGTGATGGCTAGAAATTCTGGGACCCAAGTTAGGTTATTCTTTGTGATTCTAATATTTGCTTGGTTATTCAATGCCTTTGATGGATTTTCAGTTTGGACTCTTGTACTTGCGTTAATATTGCCATTCTTGTATTATATGGGTGGAGAACCCGGAATACCGATAGTATTGGACGAACCTGCAGGATTAGATGTTACAACAGAAAAGAGACTCGGTATCTTCTTTTTCTTGTTTTTCATGCTAGCACTACCAAGTCAATCTCCGGTATTATTGCATGACGAGTGGCAAGCACCATTAGAATTCCAATTTAGTGAAATCGAGGCAGCATCAAGGGGCGATGATGGTGTTTGGACGACCAACTTGACAATTCATGTGAACAATCCTTCTTTTGTTGAACTTTCTTACGCTATCGATGTGGTTAGAGATGGTGGTCAATCAATTGGTGAGTGGCAGTATGAATGGAATTGTAAAGGAGAGGATTCACTTGATATTAACGGGTTAGGATGTGGAGAAGACCTATTGCCTGGAAGAGTTGCAACCTTTGGATTGAATATTAGTTGGAGTCATCCAACCGATTCGCCATTGGGCGAAAATATAACTTTGGTAATGAAGACTGATGATGTTTACAAATTGCAAACTCTCCAAGTTAGTCCAGCCTTAGCAGTTTATCCTATCTCAAATTGGCAACTGATTGAGGATAATGGCGAAATAAAACGTTGTATCAAATTAAATGGCAATTTAGGGCCTGATGATTCGCTACTAGTCAATTTCCCTAACGCAAACACTGCCTTTACTACTGAAACTAGGTTGTATTGGATTGAAGGAGAAACTGATATGAATGCTAATTTGAGTGAAATACCTGAAAACATTTGCGTAATTGGGTTAGACCCGATAATATTGAGGGCATGGGATCTAAATCATATTTCATTAAACGGCAATATTTTCGCAGGTACGATGCCAGCAAAACCATTGAAAGCAATAGTTCCACAGGATGGTTGGAACTTATACAGTGATGAATTGCGAGGATTAGGTGTTGAATTTGAGATGGGTGGACTTCTTACACAAGGTGAACAATGTCCAATAGATGCCCATATTAGCATACCGCCAAGTCCACAGGATGGTGAATGGGTATGGGATATGAGTGTAAGAAATGCCGGCCAAATTCCATTGATTGAAAATGAGACTAATTTGACATTGTTGATGGAAGATGGAGTGAATGTTAGCTTGTGCCAAAATCAGTTAAATCCAAACCCTCAAACAACATTTGCAGTAGAGCAAGGCCCTGAATTAATCTTAGTTCGTTCGAACATCAGTTATCGCTTATGGACTAATATTTGGGCGGCAGCGATAAATGGGACTAGTGCGTCAAATAATATGTCCACATTCTCATTCTACAATCCATCAAACATCTCTGTTCCAGTAATGGTGACACATGAGGGCAGTGGTTCGCAATGGCAAATAATTAGTAGTTCAGCATCGCTTGAACAAGGCCTTACCGAATATAATTTCGCACCATCAAATAGTACTTTTTCAACAATGTGGATTAGTCATCAAGATGGTAGCGTAGTGATACATTTAGGAAGCTATATCTGAGGTGTGAAAATGAAAATTTCTATTTTGGGTGTCGGTTCAATTGGAACATTATTTGGCGCTTTATTATCGCGTACTGAACATGAAATTCATCTTCACGGCCGCGGTGAACATTTGGCGATGATTGCAACAAATGGAATTGATGTTATCGGAGAAGAATCATTTTCTGTTAAAAGTCAAAGATTTGAGTTGACTTTTGATGAGGCTGGCATACCTAGCCGGCTTGACGGCAGTTCTGATGTAGTAATAATTGCAGGAAAAGCACGTTCACTTGATTCTCTAAGTATGTTGGCTGGCAAATTACTCAAAACAGATGGTATTGCCTTCGCTATTACCAATGGATTGGGTCATGCTGAGAGACTTTCCAGTGAACTTGGAACACATAGAGTAGTATACGCTTCAACAACACACGGAGCAAATATTCCAATTCAATCGTCAGTTGAATGGGCGGGAAAGGGTCAACTAAATCTTGCAGCATCAACAACATCACAAAGTGAAAAATTACAAACTTTCAGTGATAGTATCGCAGGCAGTGGAATAAATTGTGAAATCGTGGAAGATGGTCGCAATTTAGTTTGGAATAAGGTTCTGATAAATATTGCAATAAATCCGCTTGCAGCATTAGCAGGAGTGAAAAACGGAGAGTTGTTGGAAACAGAGATGTTTGCTAATGCCGTATTTACCATGATAGAAGGTGCTAATGTTGCTAGGGCAGAACAGATAGATGTCGGAACAAATCAGCAATTGGAAGAGAAATTAAGACAAGTATTGACTTTAACATCTTCAAACTCTTGCAGTATGCTTGAAGATGTAAAGGAAGGAATTACGACTGAAATTTCGGTTCTTAATCGGGAAATCGCTAACAGAGGTGAAAAACTTGGCATTAGTACTCCATTGAACAACATGCTCGCTTCAATTATTGAACTGATCACTCCTTGACTAGATCCTGATTGAAATGAAGTCCACAGTTTTCTTTTCTTGCGATAGCATCTTCGGTAACAAGTTGTCCAACTAAAATTAAATTTCGTAACTCAATAATTGACCGAGTAGGGATTGAAGTTCTCCATAATCTATCAACTTCTTGTCCTAGTAATTCCAGCCGTCTAGCAGCCCTGTTTAATCGACTAAATCGTCTAACAATTCCTACTTCTTGCGACATGGTTCGTCTTAATTCATTTTTGTCATGAACTACAGGTGCATGCTCAAAGAGATTGTCAAGGCCATCTGCTCTCCAATGTGGTAGTTCTTTTTGATAATTGGTTGGTGGATTTGAGATAATGTGTTCAGCAGTTCTTGAAGCATATACCACCGCTTCTAACAAACTGTTTGATGCCAATCGGTTTGCACCGTGCATTCCAGTACATGCAACTTCACCAATTGCATATAATCGTGGAAAAATCTTGCCACTTTCTCTAACGAAAGGGCGCCCGATATCGTCGACATCTAGGCCGCCTACCGCGTAATGTGCAGCAGGAGATATTGGTAAAGGGTCATGTCCAAGTTTCAAACCATGTCTCTTCAATCTTGAACTAATAGTTGGAAAATGAGAGTTGAGAAGAGTTTCATCCAAATGTGATGTGACGAGATAAACATGTGACTTTCCTGTAATTTTCAATTGTTTATCAATCGCCCTAGCAACGATATCACGTGTTGCCATAGAACCCATTGCTGAGTGCTTTAATGTGAAAGAATATTGCTCAGGGGATACTATTGTGGCAACTTTCTTGCACTGCTTTTGCCACTTGTCTAGGCCTTCATCATCAAGTATTACCCCTCCTTCTCCACGCATCGCTTCAGTGATTAAGAATGGTCTATCACTCTTTGTCGCCAATGCAGTGGGGTGGAATTGAATATATGCGAGATTATTGACTCTTGCACCTGCTCTGTAAGCCATTGCCAAACCATCACCAGTAGCGACCTTTGGGTTGGTAGTTTGATACCACAATTGGCCAAAACCTCCAGTTGCTAAGATTAAGGTGTCAGCATGTACTGTCATCACTTCTTGAGTATTCTGGTCCAAACACCAAACTCCTGCTATGCCCGCATTTGGGTTACCATGTTCTGCCTGAATTAGGTCAATCGCCAGATTATTTGGCATTAATTCAATGTTTTCATGCTGCTCAGCAGTTTGGCTAAGAGCCCTTTCAATCTCTTTTCCAGTAGCATCCTTGGAGTGTAATATACGCCGATTTGAATGACCTCCTTCTTTAGCCAAATGGAACTCACCGTCAGCACCCCTTTCAAAAATAACACCAATGTCCAGCAGATCTTGAATCCTATCACCCGCTTCGCCAATGACGCTATTGACAACTGAAACATCGCATTCTCCATCACCACTTTTCAATGTGTCTTCAATGTGTGACGCTAGGCCAATACCATCTGTTTTGTCAAGGATTGCAGCAATTCCTCCTTGGGCCCAATTGGTTGAAGAATCAATAGGCCTTTGTTTGGTAATTACCTTGACAAGATGCCCAGCATTTGCAAGTCGAATGGCGCAAAATAATCCCGCGATTCCACTACCGATGATGACGATTTGAGAAGCGCCACTCGTCCTCATTAGTATTGCCACAACTCTGCACTTCTTCACGCCATCGGTTGCGATAGCACTATGGCATAGATGTGGATAAAGAGGTACATGGCGGGGTTGAGGCGGAAGATTGCAACCATGTTTGGTATTGCAATCATTATATTCGTCATCTCCAATGTTCAACTTGGTATTGTTGCGCCAGCTGCAATAGATGGAGCACCCAATTCAAAAATTGATGTGTTGAAAATGACCGAGCCACATTGTTCCTTTGATAAAATATCAGAGAGCCTCAATAGTGGCGGTCAAAGTTACTGTTTAGGCTCAACCGGTGATTGGGATGGGGCAGATTTTATCATGGCTTTAGAAGGCTTAGTACTAATTTTTGCAGGCAGATTCAAATTACCCAATAATATTGGTTGGCTGAAAAGATCTAGAAAACTCGCAGTGGTCACCGGAGGAGCGTTATTCTTACTTGCAATTCTTGACAGATTGCAATTACTGCCAACACCTGCTAATTCCACAGGGTTAGCGGGACTGATGCCCATCAATGTGTCTCCCTGGATGGTCCAAATAGGCATTGCAATCGTTGGAGCATTTTTATTGCGAGGCCCCAAATATTTGGATTCCGAGGCACAGCAACTAACACAAACTTCAATCGAAAGAAGAAGAGGGGTCGCAGA